>Ga0196971_1000267_pt1 | contig 47110 bp, 61 predicted proteins | sample S1v_1013CmetaG_FD_148660 | JGI IMG/M metagenome (GOLD analysis project Ga0196971, IMG submission 148660) | Soil microbial communities from Anza Borrego desert, Southern California, United States - S1+v_10-13C | ecosystem: Environmental > Terrestrial > Soil > Desert | place: USA: California... | reverse complement strand
GTGCGGACCTTAATTTTCGGCCTTGTTCTCGACATGATTATTCAGCTTTGCTTTCTATTTCTCAACCAACCAACAATTTAATGTCTTTGATCTCGCCCACCATGATGTAGACAGGCGGATCGGTGTTCGGGATAGTCACCCGCATACAGGGAGCCCCGCCTATGGCCAGCAGGTCAAGTGCTGTCTTGATCAGCGCATCCTGTAATTTCTGCATGCGTTTCTGCTCTAACTCGTTCATCATCTAATCCTTTCCTTTGTGTTTTTTCCCCGCGGAACAAGCCCATACGCTACCTGTCTACCCTCCAACCACAAGGAGAGTGTATGTCTATCGAAATATCCAACGTGCATGTGATTGGCGAAGAGGTGCATTTCATCGCCACCAAGAATGACCACGACTACCGCTTTGCCGTGACGAGCGAGCCGCTGGAGGACCTCGCGCATTACAGCGAAGAGGATTGCGCAGAGCCGCTGGATCGCCTGGCCGTGTTTGAGGATTTCCAGGACTGCATCGCCAAGGAAGCCGAGCAGGCCATTGATTCCGGCATCAGCGTGCAGGAAGTGCACAGGCTGACCAGCGCGAAGCTGTGCAAATAAGCCATGAAGTCTGACTTGAGACAGGAGCAGGTCTGGGGCCTTGTTGCCATTCACTTTAAGATGCCGTTGCACACCATGGAGCCTTGGGTTATCGAATCTCTGAAGCGGCTCGAATACATCAAGGACAAGCCCGGCGGCAAAGGTTGGATGACAACTGTTTCCGGACGCATAACGGTGCGGCAACTGGCCTAAACCAGCGCTGGCCGTGAGTGCGTTCGTAGGATGAAGGGGTAGGGTCATCATTGGTTAATTCATCTGCACAACGCACCTTCAGTGGTGTAAGGGACTTTCCTGAACTGCCAGTAATGTCCGCACTTTGTACAAGTGGCACAGGCCCTCACGGGTACAGGCAAATCACTTTGCCCCATGAAGGTAAGCTGTCCATCAACTACATCACTGGTAAACTCTTCCTCACATACAACAGAATAGGAAAACGATGTGCTGCGGCATTTTGGGCACCGAACAGCCATCATTCCTTCTCCTTAGCTATGGCGGCGTCGTGGGCTAATGCGGCAATAGAAGCAACTCTTACTGTTCCTCCCATCAGCTCAAATAGTTGGTCTCTGCTCAATTCATAATGCTTATAAACATTGGCAAACATCAATGATGTGGCGAGTTCAGCAACCCATGGTGATACGTTGAGTTCACCATTATTGGCCGCCAATATTTTGGCTTTAAGAGATTCGTTCTCGGCAAGGATTTCAGAAACGATGCCGTCGAAGTCTTCAGCATTTGCGGTTAATCGTTCGCGAAAATCCATCACTTCCCCTCCAGTGCGCGGGAGACAAAATCGCCAAACTTAGTAATTTGATATATGTCCCGATTTACCCAGCGCACTAGGCCAATCCTAGCAAGGCGCTTCATCATTTCAGCGGGCACATCATAGGTGGCTTCATCTTCGGTTGTTTCGCGGAATCTCAACAGCGCTTGCAACTCTTCATCGTTCCAAATTGGCGTCATCGTCAGCATATCGGTGGGGCGCTTTCCGTTGCGTATTTCTCGCGCAAGTCCAGCCAAGTCAATCTCACACTCATTGTTTGCTACAAAGGCGGCAGCGCGGTTCACGCTTTCCTCCACCCCTTGATTAAAGCTGGCGTCAGCGGTGAGGGGTTGGGTGAAGAGGGCGAACACATCCCAATCAGTGCGAGAGTGCGGCTTATCGAAAGTCAGCTCCTTCTGCCCAGGTTTATGAGCTGCATCATTGTGAACGGTGAGATACGCCACCGGCTCACCCTGCTGCTGTGCTTGGCGCAGTTCCGCCAATTCGGTTTCCGCTGCTTTCAGTCTCTTCTCAGCAAGATAAGCTCGTTCCATAGCTCCTCGGTAAGCGTCATGAGAAACGTAACCTTCTGGAGCGTGCTGCTGTGGGGCGGCTGCTCTTTTCAATGTCTCGTGAACTATTACCAGCTCATCATCTGAAAGCTCACGGTCAAAATATAGGCAGAGGGATTTAGGATTATCTATATCTCTGCCTACTCCACGAACTACTGGCACTACCTGATTAGTATGTGGGGCGGCTGCTTCTGGCAACGGTGAGTGCCAGGGCTTTGCTGCCTGCTTGGCGCGTATCTTCTGGATGGTCTCCGGGTTATTGATGCGCCGGAATTCAGTATCTGCCGCAGCGTGCATATCAATGCCAGCCGCCAGATCCAGAGCTGCGAGTGTGACCATGACGCCGCCGGTCTCCTGTGCCGGATCCCCGACTGGTCTGTTGAACGTGTAATCAACCAGCTGATAACACTCACTGCGCGTCATGCCGTGGGCCTGCACCTTTTCGGTGGCCTCTTCAAAGAACCGATGGCAACGCTCGGCCATGTCGGCAGATATCTTCTGGCCAAAACATACCTGCATCCATGGTGCGACGCGCTTCTGGAACGGCATTAGTTCCAGTGCAGCCGGTGTTAAGGCTAGGACATGAACCCTGCCGGCGACATAGTGCCAATCGTGTTGATAGCCGGTGCGCTCGGTTTCATCCTTGCAATACTGCTCGGCCTGTTCCTTTGGCATGTCGAACATCCCCAGGCTTTCCCCGTATTTAAAGATATCGTCTTCGCATGTTTCGGTGCTCATTGCGGTCTCCATGGCTTAGGCTGTACGGAATACCCGATATAAAGCGGGTGCTGCGGGCTACCGTCTTTGGTTGTTCTGAGGCAGTAAATCTTGTGCTGCAGGCCTTCCGATTCCAGCAGTTGCATGATTTCCTTTGCCCTGGGCGCGGCCAGTTTGTGCCGACCCCATCCGCAGATAGTCATATCCGCGCGGGCTACTGCGTACACGATTTCACGGTTCGCCAGCTCTGGATCCCCGATCAGGTCCGGCACCTTGTTTAGCTGCCTGGAATCGGTGAGGCGATAGGGGAAGATGTTGACGATGATCATGGAGCCGTAGCCCATGACTGCCGCACGACGCTGGCACAGTTCGATAGTGTTATCGTTAACCTTCTCGTCAGCTGTGCTCGGGTTCAACATCAGGTAGCAGATGGCCGGCTTTGCCTCATCCCATGTACGGCACAGCAGAAAGCGGTATTTGTCGCAGTCTGAGAAGTGCGCGTAGGATTCCTGGAACAGTGTTTTGTGGACGCGCTTGATCATGAGGTCACCGCTATTCTTTTCCGCCTGTAATACACACTTATCTCGCGCCGTTTTGCTTCAATTTCTTCAGAAGTCAGCGGCATGATTTTTTGCACCTGGTCGGCATGGAGCGGGCAGTGGTCAATGGATTCGGTGAATCCATCTTTGCCTGAAGCATGAAAATGTCCCTTGTTCACCGCACAGTCTTCGCATAGCGGAGCATCGCAGGTAAACATAGGCACCTTGGCCGACTTCACAGCCATGAACCTGTTATTGGTGATAGGTCCGACGCGGATATATCCTGCGATAGCAGCCCCTAATACGAAATCGCATAAGAGAGTTGCAGCTTGGTGGCCGCAGGCTATGCACATGGATTCTTGCGCTTCTTCGGTCATGCGGCTTTCCCGATCTCAGCTGCAGAACGGACAATGGCGCGGCGGGTGGCTGCAAATGGGTCGCCGTCGTGTTCTTCGGCAAACCAGTTTTGACTGACGCCGGCGCCGTCTAAGTCCGCATGCGCGGATCTGTTTGTCAAGATGACATCTAATCCGTGAGATAGCCCAATCTTCACTGCCAGTCGCAGCGCGTCGCCATCATCGGTAAGCGGGTTCCATGTCGTGCCGTTGTGCCAGTCCAGTACAGCATTACCCATGATGTCAAAACCATCATTACCGGCACCACCGCCATTGAACTCGCTCTTATCAATCTCGATACCAGCCGCCTTTGCCGCCAGCTCCAATAACTCTTTATCGGTCATGCTGCCTTCTCCTGGACGGCCATGGTCCTGATAGCGAATACCGTCACTGGCTTGTTGCCAAAATGGGGATGCGTCAGCGTCTGAACGTCATAGCCGCGATAAGGCTCAACATCGCCGCGCTTTGGATAGCCTCGGCAGAACACAACGTTGTTGTAGTGACGCCCGATGAGTCGTTTTTTCCAATACGGCGTTATCAGGCGATACTCGAATGGCTTGGTGCCGTTCTTGATCTGGTCGAAGTAGACGGCCTTCAGGTGTAGGGTTAGGTCGCTCATGCCTTCAGTGCCTCCTGAGCCTCTTCCCATGCCCTGTTGATTTCGGTCGTTTTATCGTGACTGCCGCCACGGTCTGGGTGTGTCTCGGCTACCTTGCGACGATAGGCCTGCTTCACCACTTCAAGATCGTTCTCGTCAGCAGGCACACCCAAAACTTCACGCCATGACTTCTCACTGGATGGCGCCGGCAGCGCGCGGAATCCTTGAAAGGTAGCTCTTACTAGTGCGAGAGTGCCGTGACGCAGCTCTACCCGACGGGCTTCAAGGATGTGATGGATTGCCTGAAGGTTGGCTTCTACGGTCTGGTAACGGTCCACGGCAATGCAGAGGTCCATGCTGTCCCATGTGAACCAGACCGATACGCCAGGGTCATCCGGCTTTGAAACGCCAAGGCTCACATTGCTGGATATGATGATGTTATCCAGCTTCTTGCCTGAGTCCAGGGAGAAGAGGCGCAGGCTGTCCTGCACGTTCCTGATGGCGCCGGATAGGGAAGTTTTGAATGTGCCCTTGTCGCGGCTCTTCGCACGTGGAAACTCTCTTGGCCAGCTCAGCGGGTAGGCTTGTACGTTATTCATGCCGACACCGCCTGTTCTGCCATGTGCTTGTCGTACTGCGCGATACCCCATGCAAGGGCATAGCAGCACCAAAGAAAATGCGAGGTGTATTTCGTAAAACTGTGGTCCCAGAAGTCAATGAAACAGAATTCCCGTCCACCGACCTCATATCGAAAATCATTGGCGGCAATCTGGGCCCTCATGCCTGAGTTGTCCAATTCACCCAGAACTTCAGACTCCACGGCTTCCCAGAGCTCCCGCCTTTCTTCCTTTTCCAAATCGCCGGAGCGCATCCATTCAATCCGGTACTGATTGATGGCCCTCTTAAAGCTATCCTCATCGAATTCCATACAGCTAGCTTGATGACGGTTCCCATCAACTGCTTGCAACTTCTCAGACCAGTAGCCTGGATTGATGGAGAGTCCATTCTTGTTGAAATTCCAGTCTGATTTATCCATGCGGAAGAACTCGAACATATCTTGCACCCTGCTGAAAACGTAGGTCCCCATGTCGCCGGTGTAGCAGAGCAGGCCTGGCCATGTCACCAGGTCAAAGTACATGCAGCCGGAGTCCGGGCGCTTGAAGCGTATGTGGCGGTAAAGTCCATCATCACGAAGGATTGTCATTTCGTGCGCGGCAACGTCCTTCAAAAAGGATTCTTCGTTCAATACGTAACTCATGCTGTCGCTCCATTCGCTTGCATTGCCTGGTCGATATAGAACTGCTTGTTCGTGGTGAGCTCTTGTATCAGTGCCTGGCACTGCTCGACATTCAGCATGCCGATATGAGCTTCCGCTTTTGATACGCCGAGGATCTGCTGCATCATCTTGTATGCCTTGCGGCGATTCATGAGCCCGCCTTTCCAGAACGGATCGAATACGGCATGTGCCTTCATCTTCCAGTCGCGCAGCTCGGCATTGGCCAACCTGCCGAGAGGCGCAAAGCGCGAACTGTTTTTATGCACGCCAACCCATGCCTGATCAGTAGGGCAGTGCCAGAATTTGCCGTAGTCCCTGTCCGAGTGCGGATAGATAATCTTGCTGTCTACTAGCTGCGCCTGCTGCGCGCAGTACGGGCAGGTCACGATGGGGATTTCATTGCTGCGCTGCTTCATGCTGCCACCTTCGGGAATGCGTGATGCTGGACGCCATCGAGCAGATCGCCGGCAACGTGCTTGCCGACTCTACGCATGATGGCGTCGCCTTTGAGGAATCTTCCATCAGGCTCACGGTTGACTTGCACAAAGCGGACTATGCCTTTGCGCATATCTCCGCCCAGGTCCTCGCCGGCTTTCGGTTCTGTAGGAACCCATTCACCCCATTGCTTGAAGAAGAAAGGCACAGCTGCAGCTTGGCACTGGTCGCGCAGATTCCGAGCCCAATCAGGGTGCATGGGACGGGCGTCTTTGCCGGACTCGCCGCCGATGACAACCCAATCTATCCCGGGCAACGGGTCGCGGAATCCCGGCATGATGTTGAAGCCAGGCATGTTGGTACGGGATAGATACATCCCGATATGAACCGGCCCAAGAAGCGGCTCCATGCTCAACCAGCGAATTGCTGCAGGCACTGCCAGCAGTTTTGGTATGTCCCGGTCAGCCTCGGCCTGATTGACCACGCTGATACCGAGCCAGACTCTTTCACGTATCATGTCGAACATTAGGCCGTCACCAGAGCACATGGGAATCACATTGCCGATTCGTTTGGTCAGGATCAGCCAGTCAAGGTTAGGCGTTTGTGCTATGAGGCTGAATAAATCCATGCGCCACTGCGGATCCACTTCGTTATCGAACACATCAGCCAGGCTGGCGCAGAACACACGCCGGCGATGGCCATGCTCAGCAAAGAACTTCTCGTGCTCGCGCTCCCACTGCATGGGCTTCTTCCAGTTGCCTTCACTGGTGCGCTTGCGTGGTGCGCCCGGACCCCATTCAACCTGCTTGAACCGTGCTGTATCTCGCTCGGCATAACAGTGATCGCAGCCTGGGGAAACCTTGGTACAGCCCATCCATGGATTGAAAGTAGAGTCGGCCCAGGTAATGCCTGTGGTATCGCTCATGCCAACCCCCGTGTAGAGAACCCAACTGGTTCGCCTGTGTTGGCCTTGACCTGTACTGCCCGGTCATCCCAAAGCTCAATCATGGCGAAGTCTTTGGTAGCGGTAACTTCAAGCGCGATGCCGATGTGTTCCAAGCACCAGTCTTGGATCTTCCTCCGCTGTTCTTCCGCAAAATCGATGTCGTCTTTGTTGCCAACATTGGTGATAAGGCCGGTAGTGCCGACGCGCGCAGTGAAAATCTTCACAGTATGGCCAGCAGCCAACCAATTCTTTACACGCTCAGCCATTGCCTGAATTGGCTGACCTAGCGCGCCACCGTTCCAGCCTTCGTAGTGGGCTAGGGTTCCGTCGAAGTCGACGCCGATCCAACCGCCGCCGCTCACAGGACACCTCCTTGCGCAACGCTGAGTGCGATCGCTACCGGTTGCACCCAGATAGGCTGAGCGCTGAGCACGAATGTTTCCCCGGACCAGGCGAGCAGAAGGGTGGTGCCCATCACGCCGGCAATCGCTTCGGCTGCATCAGGTGGCACTGCATTCCCGATGCGTTCGCGCCATGCTTGGTCAGATAACCCTGACAGCTCAAGAAAGTCTTCCGGATCCACAAGGCTCTGGATTGCAGCGAGTTCCAGCGTGGTGAATGGTCGATGCCATGTGCCGTCCAGCGCTCGGATGATGGCGATGAGCTTTTCATTCGGTTCTGGCATGCGCGGATCGGCAACCGACCAACGGCCGTTATCGATACCTGCAGCGGAGCTCACGGCGCCGGTAGCTTGGTCCCATGGCACAACACCATAATGGCCACCGGTTAGATAGTGGTCGCCTTTTTCTCGGTCGATGCCGCTGCGCGGGTCTGCAACAGCGAAGGCGCCTTGACCGGTCGTGCTGCCGGCAATAACCGTATTGGTGTGATCGTCAAAGCGGGTGACAATGTATTTACCCTTGCCGCCGAAACCGGTTTGCGATCGAGGATCAGCGACAGCATAGGCACCATTCACATTGCCACCGATGACAGTGCGGCTCGCCTCATCCCATCCGGCCACAGGGTATTTGCCGTGTAGTTCTTCTGGATTGAGCCCGCCGCGCGGATCGGCCACAGCCTGACCGCTGCCGTGTGCCGAGGTTACAGCTTGAGCGGATTGGTCGAACGGAACCACACGGAATTCATTGGAGTGTTTTTCCGGGCCTGCATGTCGGGGATCTGCTACTGAGTACATGCCCCCACCCGGAGCTGACTGGCCAGACACTGCGCCCATCGATTCGTCAAACCTGAGCACGCCATACTGGCTGTATTCCTGGCCATGGTAACGTGGGTCTGCGACAGAGAAATTGCCATTATTCGGCCGGCCTTTGCTGGTGATGGTGGATGACGGCATGTTCCAGTCCTGTACGCCGAGCATTCCGCCGTGCATATCTGGCACGATGAGGTAATCACGCAGTACGCCGTTTTCAACGGCCAACCGGTTCAGGCTGCGCCAGTCCGACCCCGCTTCAACGAAAGCCAGCCGCACCCAGGTTTTCCACTGCAGGGCCGGAAGTCTGTGCATGGCACCGCCCAGTGCATCGCCAGGCATAGGCATGCGGCCGAGGACATCACCAACAGCGCGTAAAGATTTCTTCTGCGGCTCATAAAGGAATGGCTGAACCTTGTCGGTATGGCGCGCTACGAGCAAGAAACGCTTGCGGCTTTGTGCTAGACCGCCGAGCTCGCCACAGTCATGCGTGGTTTCAGCGACCGCATAGCCATAGCTACGCAACAGTCCGGTGATCTGGTCCAGAAGATGACGGCCACGGTTCTGAATGCGGGGCACGTTCTCGAACACGATGAGTTCAACCGGGTCATCCTTGAAGGCTTCCAGCATGAGCCATACACCGCGCAGCGTGAGTTCATTCAGCGCCTGGTACTTGCCGGTCTTACTCTTGCTCTCTGAGAGCAGGCCGGAGAAGCCCTTGCAGGGCGCCGACAAGAACACGATATGCGGCCGCTCATTGCCTGCAGCACGCTGGATGTCTGCCGGGCCGGCTTCACGCCATCCTGCCGGCGGTTCCTTGCCGTGGAATGCTTCATACTGCTGACGGCTGAACATATCGAGCACAGTGCCGCGGACGCCGGCCAACTTATCGAAGTCTCTGATAGCCGCAGGATCCACATCGACACCACCGATGCAGCGGAACTTGGCTTCCATGTTGCCCACACGGGCCTTGCCCTTATTGAACCCCTTGGCTCCACCGCCCAGACCGCAGAATAGATGGAAGTGGCGGATTTCTTTTTGTATGGTGGTCATTATTTCGTCTCTGGCGTCAGCAGCGTATGCTTGAACTTGTTACGAATGTTGCCGTTGAAAAACGAGCCGGCAGACTTGGATTTAAGAAGCCCATCAAAAAGATCGGGCGATACGTTGGCGTAACGATATTCAGCCTTGCCGTTGGTGAACTTGACCGCCAGGGTCTTACTCGTTTCGTCATACCCTATGGCGGCTATCTGCGAAGATTTAACCGGCTTTAACTGGATATCGACAACGGTTGTTTGCTTTTCCATGACTTCCCCTTAGTACGTTGGTTGGTAACGCTTCCGCTCGCGCAGATCACGACGTGCGCGGCGCTTTGAACCCTTGGTTTTCTTGTGCTTGGCCATGGCTTAATCCTGAAAATCCTTTTCGCCATTCAGCCATGCCTCCTGGAAGTCTGGCGCCGGCGCATCAGATACCTTTACCTGGCGGTCGTCGAAGTCGGTCCAATTCATGTTGTTGACGGCCCAATCCCGAATCTCGTAATCGTCACTTTCAAAAAGCGGAATGGTGTCTTCCTTCAGGCTTATCTCGACATCGCCGTGGAACTCATGGGCATAATGTGCAGCCCTATTACGTGCTATCAGTTCAACCGGAACGCCCCATACCGAGCCGTCTGGCAATTCAACAGTCATCAATCTGCGCATCGCGTTTCTCCTTTGTGCTTGTTCAAAGACACTGTTGCCAATGCCTTTGAAAAAGCCGCCCAATTCCAAGGGGAGTGGGTGGGCGGTAAGGGGGAGAGAGCACTACGTGTACCCTGGTTCTAACTCGATGCCTGATTCGCTCATATATGCTCCAAAACCTACTCGCCGTGCTTCGAAACTATGCTGCTGCCTGCAGCTTGTTCATGTGGTCGTTATGCACCTGCTGAACGTGCTTGGTGATGCCGTAGCAGATCAGCGAGAAGTCGCATTCCCTGTACGTCACGGAGTTGCGTTCGCGGGTGCCCTCGAAGCCGAGCTTCTTCAGGAAAGCCTCGGTAACCGTGAAGCCGAGCATGCTGCAGACTTCACCGAGCTTGAGCTTGTTGCCGGTGTCGATGATGTCTTGTGTCGGCACATGCGTAGCTGTGATAGTCGTACCTTCGTACTGCTGCACCACTACCGCCGAGCCGGTTTCCACCGATGACATAACAGACGCCGTTACTACTTCCTTGTATGTGTCGCTGAGAACGTCATTGACCGCTTCTACCGGGTCTTTTGCCTTGGCTTCTGCCTCAGCCCTTGCCCTGGCTTCTTCTTCGGCACGGATGCGCGCACGCTCTTGCTCAAGCCGGTGTTCCTCGGCCTCCTTGTGCTCTCGGATGCGGGTATTGATGACCAGTTGGAAGTCTTCCGCCGGCTTGAAGATGATCTGCTGCAGGTCTGGGAACAGCATGCCGTAGCCATTAGCGTTGGCCTTGCACCAGTCCAGCTTGGCGCGGATGTCTCTGGCGGTGGCATCGGCCTCGATCTTGGCGTTAGCCAGGCACGTATCAACCGCGTTTTGAATACTGGTTAAGGTCTTGAGTCCGTGCGTAGCGGCAACGAAGTCAGGATCCTTCAGGTTCAGCCGGATAGGTGCCACCGACTCATCAAGATCGGACTGGTGCGCAGTGAACGCGGCTCGGCCTATCGTTATGATCATCGCCTTGCGGTTCTGCTTCTCTTCCTTAACCAGCTTTTCCAGCATCAGCCTGGTGTCGCGCGCAGTCTTTTTGAAGGCGGCGACGGTGCGGCGTAGCGCATCAATCTCTGAGGCCTGCGCCAGCGCGTTCGCCTCGCCTGCAGCCAAGGCTTCTTCTGCCTTCGTCAGCACCTTTACCGCGGCATCTGCGTTGGCAAAGTCCTGATCGGTGACTGGCTTGAGATTGAGGCCGCGGACAAACATATCCAGTTTTTCACCGAATACATCAAGATTGGAACGGATAGCAATCTCGCCCTCGGTCTGGATGAACAGGGCGGGCAGGTCCATCATGGTTTCGGCTACAGCCTTGGGGATGACTTCCTGCGGCACGTAGGCGGCAACATCTTTTTCGAACTGCGCCCAACCAGCCTTGATTCGGTCGAACCATGCCTGATCTGGGTACACATCACAGGACACCATCTTTTCCGGAGTGCCATCAGACACGACGAATATGACCTTTAAGGCGCCTGAAACCATGAGCTGCTGCTGCGGCTGAGGCATGTGGGTATCAGGCACGATGCCGGCGCGCACCAGAGCTGCGAGCTCTTCATTCCATTGCTTGTGCTCGTAGATGACCGTATAAAGCATGTCGATACCGTCGAAGGACACGCCATAGCGCCTGCTCAGGCCTGATTCAATCGAGGCTGAAGCAGGGTACAGCTCCTCGCCAATGATGCCCTCGATAATGGGGCGCATCTTCTTCTCGGTCTCGTGACCTTTCTCGAAGATGACGTTCTTGACGAAATCGCTGAATTCCTTGGTCGTGCCGGTGGCATACAGCTTGATCAGCTCGTTACGGCTCGTCTTCTTGCAAAGGCCAAGCATGGCAGCGGCTTCGCTGGCGTTGTAGCAATTCGCACGATGGGCAAGCCACTCATCCGAACCCTGGATAAAGTTGTGGATCTGCATCTGGGACATCATTGGGCACCACCTTTCTCGGCGGCTTCCATTTCGGAAACGAAGTCTGACTTGCCGCCGGCATCGGACCCTTCTGGTTTAGGCGACTCATGGTCCACAGTCTGCGGAGCCGTCGCGGCTGGCTTGGTATTGAACTTCCATGCCTGAATCTCGGCCTTCTGGGCATCGGTGAAGCGCTTGCCCTTGCTCTCCACAAGGGAAATCAGGTCTTCATTCTTCTTCTTGCCGGTGATAACCGCCTCTTTCCATGAGGCTTTCTTTTCACCAAATTCCTCATTGGTGTAATACTCGACCTCAACGGTGGATTCGCTGGTGACATCCTTCTCCGGTGGCGGCGCGAAGTCTTCCAGCTCGTCATGGGTATAAACACCGAGGATGACGCCAGGGGTGTAGAGGCGCCCCCACTTCTTGACGGCGAGATATGCCAGCTGTTGCTTCGGGTCATCAGCCCACAGGGTTGAATTGCGCGTGCGTGCCTGTGCCAGCAGCAGCTCAAGTTTGCGTGGCTCAGTTTCACCCTTCAGAGTGGCTTCAATGCGAATGCCGAGGCCTTCTTCATCCTTCAGGGACCAGCCTGGAACGCGATATTCGCCTTTGTCACTCTTCTTGACCTCGAACTTTCCGATGATGTTTTCCCATGGCCCGAACCATTCATACTTGAAGTTTCCGGCAATGGCGCCAGAGCCAGTGATTACGGCATTTACCAGCTGTGCTTCGTAGCCGGCAGTGCCGTTGATGAAATGCGTTTTCTGGGCAACGGCGTATGGATTCATGCGCCATTGTTGGGCCTGCATGATCACGGCAAGGCAATCGCCTGGATTGTTTTGGTAGGCTTTCGGTAGGGTGGCGGTTGCGCTGGACATGAACTTCGCCAAGTCCATCATGCTTTTCATTGCAGCAGGATCCAGTACCAGCTGCGATGTATCATGCAGGGCTGGCATGTTCTGGACTGCCGGTTGTAGTTGGTCTGACATTTTGTTGGCTCCTGTAGATGTGCTGCTTACTGCTTCTTGAACTCAGCTTCGCTGGATAGCGCTACCGTGTAACCCTCTGCCTTATTCTTTTCGCCGGCCTTCTTACCGGCTTCCTGCTGCGTTTTCACGAACTGCTCAGCATTCCATACGCGGTGACGTGTAATGGAGCTCTTGCCATTTGCTGTCGTGGTTTTCAGATAGATGTCGCGGGCTTCCATTAAGCAATCCTCACTAATTTGGTTTTACGAATGGGTAATAGGGGGCGGCACTTCATGCTGGCTACCGCTTTGGCATGCTCTGACCGCATGAAATTAATTGCGCCTTCGAAGTAGCTCATCAGCTCGCGAGCTTGTTCGATTCGTGCAATGACTTCCTGCGCGTTGGATGGCGCCTGAATGGATGGCTTCCAGCCCTGACGAACTTTGCATACTGATTTGGGACGGCGATAGGGCAGCTCGTCAGGGACCTCTGGGCGCTCCTGCTCGGTGCCCATGACACGGATGCGGATGCTCATTTGGATTCAACCTTGGCGATGGCGCTGTCTGTAATCTCTCGCACCAGCTCACGCAGCTCGTAGTCTTCGTATGCGTTGAGGTTGGATAGCCTGCGCATTGATGCCAGCAGCTCGTCGCGCTCCTTGAAAGCTCTTACAACGGCTTCCATTCCCTCTGGAGTGCCCGTGTCAGCCACATGAGAGGAATGCAATTCGAAGCCCTGCATCACAATTCCATGGCCCTTGTTCCGGCCGTAAAAGTAACCTGTACTTTTCGCGCTCATGACTTATCCTTGCTGAAGAACTCAGCGTTAAAGGCGCACTTGTCCTCTGCCAGCTCGTATTGCCGCTTATATTCGGCATAGCCGGTGGAATCCCCCATGACCTGATCGACATGCCTGCCGTCGTCGGTGCGGGTGGATGTGTCGTGCTCGTTGATGCGCCGGAAGAGGCCCATTACGCTGCCTTGGGTGGCTGAGGTTGATCTGGGTTGAAGTGCTCCAGCTCGGCAGGCTTGTGAACGATGCGTTTGCCAGCTTCTTTGAGCTTGCGCGCGCGTCTGTCGGAAAGAGTTGCCACCTTGTTTGATTCAACTATCCTGGCCTGGGCTTTCAGGCCTTCTTCCATGAGGTTCATGTCATACCCTTCGTGAAGTTTTCGTTATTGCAGTCTGTAGGCCTTGTCCGTTCGCCGCGTGCTGCGTGCATTGCTGCCGTTCCGCGCCTCGCGCTGTTCTGCGAGATTCCAGCTACTTGGGACCATGCCCCACTCGGAGGCTTTAACTGCTCAGAGCCATTCGTTCAGCTCATGGAATTGCATCCTACGCAATATATATAATTGCGTCAAGCGCAAAATGAAGGGCGAAGAAAAACCCGCAGAAGCGGGTTTGGAGTCGTGCGTGTGATACTACATTTGTTCTTTGACGTTCTCGATAAACGAGACAATGCAGTATGCGGCGACCGCGCTTATTGCTACCGAAACCGCGAACACTGTATAGATATATCCGCTGACGCTCCAGGTGACAGGAGAGAGAATGCCTATGAACATTAAGACAGCAACGATTGGCGGCATCAATGGGGCGCCGATGATGAGCTTGTCCATAACAGTGCTACTGGATTGAAGTTGAGTATGCATATTCACCATCCGTAGTTGAGAAAATAAGATTTAAGTTCGCTGACCGTCACTGTCAGCACGATATCATCACCGCCGCCTCCCGCTTTATCGGGACCATAAGACGTAACAGTATAGGCGCCAACATTGGTGGTACCGGCTTCGATCGATGCCGTCACTCTGTCGTACTCATAAGGTGTGCCCCATGGGTCAATTGACGATTCTGGTTGCAGGCCCAAACTGTTGATGTCGAACGGGAGCGGGTAAGAACGGTCTTCGGGTATCGAGCCGGTGCGCTTTACTCTTGCATCTGTAACTACGACGCCAAGTATCTTCCTGAAATCATCCTGCAGCTTGGCGTTGTAGTCCTTGATGGATCCGTTAAATGTCAAAGGCGCAAGCAGCTCTGACGCCGGCATGGCCAGCACGATGTCATCGTATGGCTCGTTACTATCAGTGACGAAATCCTTTATGACCAGAGCGGTATCGCCATCAGTGTTTTCTGATTCTGCATTTCCACCCGGAAGGTCTATCCTTTTGCCCTCTGTTGTATATGCCCCGTTGCCATTTGCTCCATGAGATATGATCGCAGCAGCTGCCGCGCATGGGTTAACTGTCAGGCCATTGGCGCATTCATTGGACTGATTGCCAGCCGCAGGACTGCCGGGCAGAGCAGGGGTATCAGTGTGTATCGTTATGTTTCCGGCCAAGCCGGACACGGTAATTGAATTGGTCTCGGTCGCAGTCCCAGAAACCATGTATGTGAAGCGGTTGTAATAGCCATCCGATGCCGACTCACTCGATAGCCCAAGAGAAGACCAAGGTAGAACGCCGGTATAAACAATATCGGCGCCAGCTCCGTAACTTGGAACATTCGTGCAACCAGGTGAATCTGCTGCGACTCCGTAGCCGTCATCATCCGGTTCCAAGGTAGGTACGGCAGGGCAGGGTAGACGGTTATTTCTGGCGATGAAGGTGATCAAGGCTGTTCTTACAGCCTCTTCCTTGGACTTTGTGGTGATTATTCTTGTCTGAGCGATCTGGGCAGTGCCGGCGGTCATTACCGCTGCGAGCACAAGGCCTGCAATGACGAGCACCACAGACATTTCGACAAGGGTAAAGCCCTGTGGCCGCATATCAATCCGGTACCCATTTACCTATCACGACGCCAACAATAACAGCGTCTTCAGATAGTTGAATAGCTTTTTCTGGCCAGTCAGGGTTCAGCGGCTCCAGCCATATCTTGCTACCTTCAATGACAAGCCTCTTGAAAGTACCTTCTTCTTCGTCCGGTAGCTTTACGATGACATTGCTGCCATGCTGATACTGCACTGCAGGGTCTACAAAAATCAGATCCCCGTCACTGTACTTCGGCTCCATGCTACGGCCTCGAACGCGCAATAAAAAAGTACGCGGACCGCATTTCCTTGGCGCTGCATAATATGATTCAGCATCACCCGGACTGAACTCATCGGAAATAGAATTCCATGAGCCTGCTTGCACCCAAGATATCAACGGATACTCCCCTTTAATCGACGGCCCTGCTTCTGTATTCGCCCGGCTTACACGCGGGTCTTCTTCCAACATTGCATACAGTTCGGACATGCGTCTACCTAGCGCTTTGGCTAGTTGTGCAAGTTTCTCAGGTTCTATCTGCTGAGCGCCACGCTCGAAGCGTGACAGGTTCCCGGCATCATAATTTTCCACTTCGTTAGCCAGTGCCTGCAGGCTTAATTTAGCCCGCGAGCGCAGTGCCCTGATGACTTCCCCCATGTGTTTATACATGGTACTCATTTTCCGGTTGGTTTGCACGTCACGCAAAGCGCCACGCGCAAAAATTTCTTGACTGCGCATTGCGTGGTGCGCAATAATCGGCGCATGGCTACACCTCTCCAAATCGTTAGGAAAAAGCTCAAGTTCACTTTGCATGATGTTGCCGTGCCGGTTGGACTCGATCCCGGAAACCTCTCACGTATCGAGCGACGTAAACAGGGGGTAACCCCTGATGTCGCAGAAAAGCTCTCCAGGTTCTACAAGGAAAAGGGTGGGGATATCTCCGAACTGGAAATTCTCTATCCGGAGCGTTACGTGGATCAGGAAGAGTTGAAGAGCAACTAGGTGCCAATGGTGGCTTTCGCTATTCATCGGAACAGCCAGGACAACAACGGGGATATTCATGACAGACGCACCTTTATTTCAGCGCTCTGGCCGTTCTGACCCGGCCGGCAAATGTACCGAAGACCTCAAAACGAAGGTTCCGGATGACGTGCTGAAAGACTTTAGAAGCGTCACGGAAATGCCGACCGACAGCGAAGAGTTGCGCCGTGTGGTTAACCAATACCTTTATGGCGCTGTGCCGGCTGATATCCGGGACATCGTTTGGGCGCGCGCGCAGCAAGAAACTCAGGAGCCGTTTCTTTTGAAACTGCTGCATCGAGCAATCTATGGGGTTGTGCATGAGTCCATCTTACTGAAGCTCAACAGTTCAGCGAAGGGCGAGAAAGGGGCTCGATGACAAATCTTAATCAAGGATTGCTGCCTTTTACTGGCGAGGAATTGCGTGACGGCGGTATTCAGGTCGCACTGGATAGCGCTGAAATCAAACAGATCGGCTGGAAAGAACAGGCCTACTCAATCCTGGAAGGGTATGTCAAATCGCACATGGGAGAATTCATGTGCGAGCACGTCCGCAAGTATGCGAAGGAAATCTCCGATTTATCTGATCCACCTTCAGAAAGAGCTTGGGGCGGAATCTTCCTAAAGGCTTCTCGTAAGAAGCTGATCCGTTTCGTACGTCACCAGAAGGTTACAAATCCGAAGGCGCATTGTGCTTTTGCCAGCGTATGGATAGCTGCATGACTTACCAGTATCCGCATGTTCGTCTAGTACGCCACATTAGTTTGTGCGGAAGGCCACATTAGATGCGTGATTATTCAAAAGTATCTGGCGCCTTCTGGACTGGAAAAACTGGCAAGTCACTGCGTGGCGATCATCTTTCGCAAACCATCGCTTTCTATCTGATGACAAGCCCTCACTCCAACATGATTGGAGTGTTTTATTGCCCTATTTCCTACATAGCTCACGACATTGGAAGCTCCTTCGAAGGAGCTTCGGAGTCCCTCAAAAAGCTATGCGAAGGGGGATTTTGCACCTATGACGAAGATGCCGAAATGGTATGGGTGCATGAAATGGCCAGATTCCAGATAGGTGACTCATTAAAGCCTACAGATAACCGCGTCATTGATATCCAGAAGCAGTACAGCAACCTAGCTGAGAGCCTCATAAAGACTGGCTTTTACGCGAGATACAAAGATTGTTTCCATCTGAAACAGCAGAAAGAAAAGGCAAGCCCCTCCAAAGCCCCTTCACAAGTCCCTTTGAAGCCAGAAACAGGAACAGAAACAGGAACAGAAGGTAAACCCATTGTGCGGTCAGAGCCCGCACCCTTCGACGTGTTCTGGGAAACATGGCCCAAATCACCACGCAAGGTAGGTAAAGCTGCCTGTGAAAAGAAGTGGAACACCAAAGAGCTTGACGCCATTGCAGAGCAGATCATCGAGCACGTCACTCAGATGAAGAAAACGAAGCAGTGGCAAGACGGTTTTGAGCCAGCGCCAATGACGTACATCAATCAGGGACGCTGGGCTGACGAGATATTCGACGGAAACGGCGCCACCCCCAATACAAAACCCTGGTACATCAGCTCGACTGGCATCGAAGCTAAAGCCGTAGAGCTTGGTATTACCAAAGAACGGGACGAACTCTTTCCAGATTTCAAAGTGCGCGTCTACCAAGCTGCCGGCATCACTCCCGACATGGTTCGGCAAGCCAACATCGACTTCGGGCAGAAGAAGTGACATGCGCCAGCTGCCAACAAATTCACGTTTTCAACATGGATTGCCGGCAATGCCTGGTGCGCTGGTTGCAAAGCCTGCCGTACTGGTATGCCCGAGACTGGATCAAGAAGTACCGCGACAAGCATGGAGAGCCGGCCATGTTGCAGCTGATTGATGAGGTAAAGCAGGGTTCATAGTTGGGGTTGCAAGAAGAAGGTAAAAACGAAGGGGGTGGGCCATGTCATTCGAGAGGGTACATAACTTTATCAAGCGCCACGCTGAATTGACTTTCGTTTGTGTGGTGAACGGCCGGGCGAAGTGCATGGCTGCAGCTTCCAAGAAGGCTGCGAGGATCCTGCGAGAGAAGAAGCCGAACGTGGTGATCGTTGGCGTCTATTCCCCGGACTGCAAAGACATCTGGATTGCACAAGATTTACTGGATGCCGGGGTGGGCCCGTGACATGGGCAATGACGGCAAATCAGGGGTGCATTTCTGGGGCTGTGAAGGAAAGAAGGAATTCAAAAGCCGCTCCCAGGCTGAGACTGTGCTGAAGCGTAAGGACAGGAATGGGCGGCAGAAGGTTTACAAGTGCGGATTGTGCCATCAGTACCACATTGGCAACTCCATCAACACCAAGAGGGATAGGCGACGTGAAACCAAAAGGCAAGACAGAACGGATTGGATGTAATGGCTGAAATCAATCTCGTCCGCAAGCATGACATCGCCGTTTCCGAGCAGGAGAAGGAAGCTGCACGCCGTGTTCTATTCGGCCATATCGATGGCTTGGGCGAGAGTGCGCAAAAGAAATGGCGTCGCTTCATGAACCGTCTGTTCAAGCTCGAGCCCGGCGAAATGGTGGAGATCAAGACCCATCAGGAGCGGCTCGGCTGGTATCACCGCAAGCACATGGCGATGGAGCAGCAGCTGTTCGAGGCCCAGGAGAAATTCGATAACTTCGAGGCATTCCGCATCTGGCTGAAGATCGGCGCCGGTTTCGTTGACTGGTTCCCTGGTCCAAGGGGCGGCGTTATCCCGGTAGCCAAGTCCATGAGCTACGGACAGCTGGAACAGGGCGGAATGGAACAGCTGCATAGCGACATGATTCAGTTCCTGCGCACTGAGCATGCACAAAAAACCCTGTGGGCGCACCTGGACGAAGCCATGCGCTCGGAAATGATGGAGACGATTCTCGGGAGTTTTGGCGAATGAGGTCGACATACCTCATCACCGAACCAACTTGCATCAGCTTCTCCGGTGGCAGGACGAGTGCCTACATGCTGCATCAGGTACTTGAGGCGAATGGCGGACTGCCTGACGAGGCCATTGTCTGCTTTGCCAATACCGGCAAGGAAGAGGAAGCCACGCTGGATTTTGTGCAGGAATGCTCAACCCGGTGGGACGTGCCTATAGCATGGATTGAGTACCGCGACAGCGAGCAGAAATTTGAGGTCGTAGATTACACGACAGCTAGCCGTAACGGCGAGCCATTTGAGGCACTCATACGTAAACGGCAGTTCCTTCCAAACCCCGTAAGCCGCTTCTGTACCGTAGAAATGAAGGTGCGGTCAATCCATCGCTATCTGAAGTCATTGGGTTGGACAGAGTGGCAATCATTCCTTGGCATCAGAGCCGACGAGCCGCGACGTGTAGCCAAGCTGAAGAATCAAGATTACGGCAAGCACGAAGAGAAGCGTTCTCCGCTTGCTGAGTCCGGCATAACCGCCAGCCATGTCGGCCAGTTCTGGAAATCCCAAGCCTTCGATTTACGGCTTCCAAATATCAATGGCAAGACCATGCACGGTAACTGTGACCTGTGCTTTCTGAAGGGCGGCAATCAAGTTGTATCGCTGATTGCAGAGAAGCCAGAACGTGCCGTGTGGTGGGCAAGGATGGAAACACTTGTGCAGTCATCCGGGCAGGCCACAGGCCAAGGCGCAAGGTTCAGACAGGACCGCCCTAGTTACCAAGACATGATGAGCTTTACCCAGGATCAGGCCGATATGTTTTCCGACGAATCTATTGAATGTTTTTGCGGGGATTGATGTGAGAAAGCAAGGCAAGAAACGCAACGTGAACTACGGCATCAGGCCCAAGGCTCCCGTTCTGGTCATGCGCGGCATCGAGGGTACCAAGCTCGAAACGCGGGAATGGAAGGCGGTCAACGTCTTCGCATTCGGAAAGCCCACCGACGAGGATTTCTTTGCGCTGCAGGACATGCTGAATCTATTGCTCATTGCCGGACAATCCAGCGAAGACCGTAAATACGCAATGCTCCATGCCGAAAAGCACTTCAAGCCGGTACTGGTAAGCATCCAGACAAGATGGGAGAAGACCGGCAAGTGGGGAATGTCCGCGGAAGAACTGGCCAAGATGCGCCAGATGGTCGTCTACAGCCGTGAGTTCTGGATCCGCCAACCAACTGAATTACTGGCTGTGTGCGTAGAAGAGGCAAAGGCCTTCTACCGCGACCAGGAAGCGCAACGCAAGGCAGAGGAACAGCAGAAGGAAGCGGAGCGCCAAGAATACTGGCTCGAGCATGCCAAAGAGATTGCGCAAGCCCCTGAGCTGCGAGTGCATACGCCTGACAGGGTAACGGTTCACCAACGGCCGGATAGGAGGGTTGCATGAAGACTTGGGGGCATAACGAGCTGCAGCATGACCTAGCACAACACCTTGCTGGCCAAGGCGACAAGGTGGTTTGGGAAAACATGCAAATGGGACCGTCAGGCAGCGCGCGCCCTGACGTGTATGTACTGCCTAAGTCTTACTCCAAGTTCCGGCCAATGACCTACGAAATCAAAGTCTCAGTTTCCGATTTCAGGAGCGACATCACTACCGGCAAATGGCAGAGCTACCTTGAGTTTTCGTGTGGCGTGATATTCGCAGTTCCTGCAGGGCTGATATCGAAAGAGGACGTGCCAAAAGGGTGCGGCTTGATTGTCCGTCACGAAGATATATGGCGTACGGCCAAGGCGCCGACGCTCCAGATTGTTCAGTCACTTCCTCATGAATGCTGGATGAAACTGATGATCGATGGAATCGCCCGGCAAAGCACGCAGGACAAACAGCGAGTGCTCAATGAATACAAAGCTCAGGCAGATATTCGGCGTAAATATGGCGACCGCATAGCCGACCTGTTGAGCGACCTGTCTTCAGCGGAATACCGTATTCAGCGCGAGGTTGAAGAGGCGAGGAACAAAGCCACTCGCATCCGCGAGGATGGGGATAGGCAAGTGGCAGAAATCAAGCGCCAGCTATCCGAAAGAGCTGAGCCTGAGATTGCCAAGCTTTTCGAGGTTCTGGGCTTGCCGCGTGACGCCACCCCGTTCGATGTTTCATGGCGCTGCCGGGAGATTATGCAAAGACTGGATAAGGACGAGGAAATAAAGCGCCTTAAAAGCCAGCTCAACAACGTAGAGCGCGCCTTGAGGCAAGCTAAAGAGCCGTTCCCACTGACGCTGCCCGAAGAGGCGACGTTGTGATTTTCCGCTCCCCAAAATTACTCGAAGCCTGCCGCTTGCTGCCATGCCAGTTATGCGGTCGGGAAGACGGCACGGTATGCGCTGCCCACCGGAACGAAGGCAAGGGCATGAGCATGAAGGTGAGTGATGCCCTGGTCGCTTCGCTGTGCCACGGGTGCCATACCGAGCTGGACAACGGCAAGAACTTCAGCCGGGAAGAGCGCCGGGAATACTGGAATAAGGCTTACATCAAGACCATGCAGCAGATGATCGAGCGCGGGATATTGAAGGTGGCGGCATGATCACCCAGAAGCGAATCCACCAAGCCAATGGCGAATTCCAGCATCAAGTGGCCCTGATGGATTGGGCCAAGCTCAATGAAGCCAAATACCCGGAATTGAAATGGCTGTTTGCCATACCCAATGGCGGGCATCGCAGCAAGGCCGCAGCCGGCAAAGCCAAGGCCGAAGGGGTAAAAGCTGGCGTATTCGACATCGCCCTGCCGGTACCGCGCTATCACTGGACATCGCTATGGATAGAAATGAAGTACGGCGACAACAAGCTCACCAAAGAGCAGAAGGAATTCAAGGAATTCATCGAAGGGCAGGGCGGACTGTGCATCGTCTGCTATGACTGGCAAGTAGCCGCAAAGGAAATTGTGGAGTACCTGAAAGCGCCAAAGTCGGTAACTGAGGATTATTCAAAAGGGAGAGCGGCATCATGTTTGTAGACATTCTGTTGGGCTTGGGGGCATTGGTAGTCTGGTACTTCGTCGGCATGTTGGCGATTCTCGCCGTTGACGTGAACAGATGGATTATTGAATGGTTGAAAGAGGCACCGACGCAGCTTGCCGCGAACCTGGCGCCATTGATATGGCCGCTGATCATCTGGTCCAACTTCTATGGTGGACTGCACAACCATACGAAGTCAGCCGTTATCCGGACGCTGGCACTGAAACATAGACTCATCAGCTGGCTGTACCCGGTCAGGTATATCCCGGAACCGGAACCGAATGATTTCTACAAGGGTGTCCGCGGTGCCGATGTGCTGATGTCATTCACCATGGCAGACAGAATCCGCCTTCTCTTCAGTGGCCGCTTGCAGCTGGAGGTGTTTGTCATCACGCCGGAACACGTAGAACGGATGTCGACCACAGGTGGCGGTTATGTGCTGCCGCCTCAACGCAAGGCGAAGCCCAAGAAGCTGGTGAGCAGCAGAATACGTGCGGCGATCGCTAACCTTCCCTGGAAGCGCTGATCATGTCTCGGATATTGCTGAGTATGGCGATAGGCATGGCGCTGTCATCCTTACCAATGGCACAGGCAGAGGTTATTGCTGAAGAGCGCCCACCATACAACCCGCCCAAGAAGGCACAGCACAACAGCATGCCGATGATCAACAATCCGGCGCGCCACGGTCGCCCAATGAACCGGGCACAGCGTAGACAGCGTAGGAAATAGTATGAACCGCCCAATGCCGCCTTCCGATATCGGCAAGCTCAATGGGGATTACCCCATCAACTTCACTGCCGCACTGGATATGCCGTTCTGGGTGAAGCAAACCTTCCTCGAACCGAAATCCAAGCTGTTCAATCAGGGCCACTATCACCTGTATGACTTCATGGATGGCCAGATCGGTTTTCTGTGGGCGGCTGGCGGCTACGAATCAAAAGGGCGCTATGTGGCCGGCCAATGTGAAGAGCTGGTATTCCGCTGCAACAAGTGGCAGAAGTGGCGCCAGGAACAGCAGATGATGGAATGGTTCGGCATGAACCTGCCTGAATACATCATCACCCTGGACGCCAGCTACTGTGCCGAATGCAGTGATGACGCGTTTTGCGCACTGGTCGAGCATGAGCTATACCATATCGGGCATGAGCATAAAGGCGACATGCCTCAGTTCAACCGGGATACCGGCTTACCCAAGTTGTGTATGCGCGGCCATGACGTAGAGGAATTTGTCGGCGTGGTCGAGCGGTACGGTGTTGGAAGTCCTGATGGGCACCTGGCCAAGATGGTGAGAGCTGCCAACAAAGGCCCGACCGTCAGCCGTGTGGATATCGCGCATGCCTGTGGTACCTGTTTGAAGCTGGTGGCGTAATGGAATCCATGGCCGCTATTTATTGCACTGTAGTGCTTTGGCACTTGTGCCTGTATCTGAGCGACAAGAAGATTGTGCGGAATTGTACTGATTGTGGTCCCGTATGGTGCTTCATCGCATCGGTCATTGTGGTTGCTGCCGCGCTGTTCTGGCCAGTCACGATGATAGGTGCCTACGTGTGGAAGAAAAGGAGATAGTTGTGTTCAGACGCACCTACTTTGCAGCTGCAGTAATCAAGACGAAGGATCGCGAGGTCAAGTTCCACGTCCATGGCATTGTCGCCATTCGGAGCCTGTTCAAGCCCGATTTCGAGAAGAAGAACATCCTGAAAAGCGTAGGTGAAAAGCTGAAGAGTGGCATTCCTGGAGTGGAAGAGAGCGATGTAGCAATCCTCACGTCGTTTAATCGGATATAGGATCAGCCATGGAGCTCATGCAGATCATCATGTTGCTGGTGGTTTCCCTGGGTGCCGTTGGTTTGTGCGCATGGATTCGCCTGCCGGACTTTATCTGTAACCTGATTGGATTTTGCTCAATGTTATTTGGGATGGGATTACTTGGATTGCTTCACTGAAAAGGAGATAAGCATGGAAACAGGGATAGACCTGGCAAAGTCAGGCGCAGACAAGACCGTATTAACACTAGATGGAGTACCGCTTCCTCAGTATCAATGCCATAAGAAGGTTTGGGCGCTGAAGATCGCCGAAATTCACCATAACACCAATCCAGACAGCACTGGCAAATCTGGCGCATCTTCCTATGGTGCCAAGCTTGTTCCTGAAGATAAGCGCTATGGCGTCATCGACGTAGATGCAAGCTACATGACTAAGCATCCAGCCGAAGTCGGCGGCTACTTTGTTATCTACGAAGATGGATACAAGAGCTACAGCCCGGCCCCGGTGTTCGAGTCTGGTTATACGCTGATCGAGTAGCCTCTAAACATTTACCATCGTTTACACATGGCCGACCTGAACAAAGAGATCAAGCTATTCATTGTGCAATCACTTGCATGCCATGACACGCCTTCGCAAGTAGCGGAAGCTGTAAACGAGGAATTCGGCGTCAAGATCGAGCGCCAGAATGTCATGCGCTATGACCCCACCAAGATCAGCGGCAAAACGCTGGCCAAGGAATTGGTTGAAGTATTCCATGCTACCCGTAAGGCCTTCCTGGAAGAGTCGCTTGAGATACCCATTGCGAGCAAGATATTCCGGCTGCGCTCCCTGCAGCGAATGCATGACTACTATGTGAGCCGGAAGAACTTCGTACAGGCGCAGTCAGTGCTGGAACAAGCGGCCAAGGAAGTAGGCAACGTATTCACCAATAAGCAATTGCATGGCGCTGACGCAGAGAATCCGTTATTGCTTTTCTATAAGCAGATCAGCGGAAAGACCCTGCCTGTAGTACCAGACGAAGATCTGGAGAATGAAGTGTTCGATGGTGAAGTGATATCTTTCGATGCAAAGCCCGATGCGGTTGAGACAAAACCAGTAAAGCCAGCTCCGGCCAAGAATAAGAAGCTGATCGGACGTGACTAATGGGAGCGCCAGATTCTGAGCTGCAAGCGGTTGCAACAGCCGAGCTGATAGCAAAGCTGTCTGATCCGTTGTGGCGGCTGTTCTCTGGTGAGCTGTATAAGATCATTGTCAAAGGGGAAACGCCTGACGATAACCTGGTGCTTCCATTCAAGCCGAACCGAGCTCAAAGACGCTTCATCAAGCGCATGTGGCATCGCAATATCATCCTGAAGGCCCGTCAATTAGGGTTCACTACGCTGGTTGCCATCATGTGGCTGGACTATGCGCTGTTCAATGACAATGTCCGCTGCGGTATCGTGGCGCAGCACCGTGAGGTTGCCGCCGAAATCTTGCGGGACAAGGTGAAGTTCGCCTACGACAATCTGCCTGAATTCGTTAAATCCATGATGCCGCTGAAGGGTAACAGCGCCACTGAAATTCACTTCAAGCACAACAACAGCTCTATCCGCGTCGCGACCTCATATCGTGGTGGCACGCCACATCGCTTGCATATCTCCGAGTTCGGGAAGATATGCGCCAAGTTCCCACAGAAGGCCAAGGAAGTTGTTACAGGATCAATACCGGCTTGCCCACAGTCCGGCATATTGATTGTTGAGAGCACAGCCGAAGGCGCCGAGGGTTATTTCCATGACATGACACAGGTATCTATCAAGCGCGAGGACATGAAGACGCCGATAACCAAGAAGGATTATCGGTTCCACTTCTATGCATGGTGGGAAGCCCCGGAATACGTGCTGGATCCATCACTGGTTGTTGTCACTGCCAAGGAACACAAATACTTCGACAGTATTGAAGCAAAGATGAAGACGGTACTGAGGCCGGAGCAGCGCGCATGGCACGTCAAAACCAAACAAACAGACTTTTCAGGGGACGAGGTTCTTATGTGGCAAGAATACCCGAGCACTCCACAAGAGGCGTTTGAGCAATCAAGCGAAGGTCGCTACTTCACTGACCAGATGACTGCAGCGAGAAAGAATGGCCGTATATTGCGTATCCCAATCATCGGCGTGCCGGTCAATACATTCTGGGATATCGGTAATAGTGATGGTTGCGCTATCTGGTTCCACCAGACGGTTGGACTGGAAGACAGGTTTATTGGCTACTACGAAGAGCATGGCGCAGACCTGCAGCATTATTATGGCCAGCTCCAGGACAAGGGATATATCTGGAATAAGCATTTTTTCCCGCACGACGCGGATCATGAGCGCTTATCCAATGATGAGAACAAATCCATCAAGGAACAGATGGAAGACCTCGGCATGAAGAATATCGAGATCGTGCCGCGCATTGCTGATATCAACCAAGGCATTTTCCTGACCAAGAAACACTTCCCGTCTGCTTACTTTGACGAGATGCTGTGTGCCGATGGGCTCAAGAGGCTGGACAACTACAAGCGGAAGTTCAACACCAAGTTTGGCAGATACCTGAACGAGCCAGAGAAGCTAGATGGAAATAGCGAAGGTGCTGATGCTCTGAGACAATGGGCACAGGCAAAGGAACTCGGAATGCTCACTATGTCCGGTTACTCATCAACCATGGGCAACAGACCGCCACCGAGCTGGAGATAGCCGCCGTACTGCTGAGCTAGCGTTCCCGTTTTTCGTTTGGCTCTAACCCAAGTGCTATATTTTCCTGGCGCGCAATACACCATTTGTCTTTAGAACCCAGGAGCAAGCCTTTATGTGGACACTTTAATTCTCTGTAGTGTTGATACTTTCAGCCCGCCATCGCGGGCTTTTTCATGTCATCCGCGCCCGTTCCCGTTTTCCGTTGCGCAAATTAAAAATATGTAGAATCGGTTCCCATCTACCGTCGTGATGACAGGCAGGGAATACCCACATGGAACACACCGCCGTTATGGCTGGCCAGTCCGGCTACGCCACACCCCAAGCTAACGATGATGGCGAATGCACGCTGTCCATGTTTACCACATGGATGGAAGAGATTCATGAGCAGCCGCGCTGGAGATCCAAAGCGGACAAGGAAGCCGAGTATTACGACGGCAACCAGCTGGACTCCGAGATACTGCGCAAACAAGCCGATATAGGCATGCCACCGGCCATCGAGCCGCTGATTGGCCCCACGATTGACGCAGTGTTGGGCATGGAAGCGGTATCGCGAACCGACTGGCGCGTGGTGCCCGATAGTGACAAAGGCGGCGATGAAGTAGCCGAGGCCATCAGCTTCAAGCTGAAGCAGGCCGAATCCAAATCAGATGCCGACCGTTCGTGCTCCGAAGCCTATGCCAGCCAGATCAAGGTTGGCATCGGTTGGGTAGAAGTAGCCCGCAATACCGACCCATTCAAATATCCATACCGTACCGAGTTCGTTCACCGTAATGAAATGTTCTGGGACTTCCTGGCCAAGAAGCCGGACCTCTCTGATGCTCGCTACCTGGTGCGCCGCCGCTGGACCGACCGCAAACTAGCTGAGCTGATGTTCCCGGACAAGGCGGAACTCATCAGGTATGCCGGCACCAACTGGACCGCATGGAATTTCGATAGCCAGATCACGCTGGATGGCGGTAATTCCACCGGGCTGGCCATGTCGCTTAATGATGAGCGCGGCTGGTCCATCGAAGAACAGGAATGGCGCGATACATACAGTAACCGCGTCTGCCTGTTTGAAGTCTGGTACCGCAACTATGTGCGCGTCATGGTCCTGAAGTCACCTGACGGTCGTGTTGTTGAGTACGACGACAAGAACGGACACCACCTGATGGCTGTGGCATCTGGTGTCATCAAGCCGCAATGGGCCATCATCGGCAAGGTGCGCCGTGCGTATTACATGGGTCCGCACAAGCTGGACGATTCACCCACACCATACCGCCACAATAAATTCCCCTATGTTGCCTTCTGGGGCAAACGCGAAGACCGCACCGGCATTCCGTATGGCCTGATCCGCGGCATGATGTACCTGCAGGACGAAGTGAATGCCCGTATCTCCAAGATGCAATGGGGCTTGTCTGCCGTGCGTGTGGTGCGAACCGATGGAGTCGTGAAGGGCACCGACGAGCAATTCAGGCGTGAAGTCGGGCGACTTGATGCAGATATCATCCTGGACCAGAAAGAAATGGCCAAGAAGGGCGCCACGTTCGAGGTTCAGAATAACTTCGAGCTCAACGCTGAACAGGCGCAGCGTCTTGCTGATGCCCGCGAAGGCATCAAGCGTACCGGCGGCATTTATAACAGCTTCATGGGACAGGATGGCCAGGCCAAGTCTGGTGTCGCTATCTCTGGGCTGGTGGAGCAGTCCAACCAGACCCTTGCCGATATCAATGACAACTTCAAGTACGGCCGTGCCGAGGTAGGCGACTTGCTGGTGTCGCTCATCATCGAAGATATGATCGGGCAGGAGCAGGAAGTTCTGATTCCTGGCAATGGCATCAAGGAAGACCGCTCCATTGCACTCAATCAGCCGACTATTCACCCTGACGGTTACCGCTACCTGAATAACGATGTTGAGCGCACCAAGCTCAAGGTTGTGCTCGAGGATGTACCAAGCACGCCGACATTCCGGGCGCAGCAGCTCGCCGCCATGAGCGAAGCCTACAAGTCCATGCCGCCGCAATACCAGATTCTCATGCTGCCATACCTGCTTAACCTCATGGATGTGCCGGACAAGAAGGACATCATCATGGCCATCCGCGAAGCCGAGGCCAAGCAGACGCCCGAACAGATCCAGCAGCTCATTGATGAGGCCGTGGAGGCCGCATTACTCAAGGCCAATATCGATCTCAAGAGGCGCGATCTTGAATTGAAGGAATTGCAGGTCAAGGGAACGCTACGTAATCAGGGCATCACCGCAGAAGCCCGCTGGCTCGACGCAGAAACCAATGCGCACGAAGCCGACAAGGCAGATGACAAGCCAGCCGACACCCCCAAGAAAGAAACAGCAGCGACCACTTAGGAGATTGCCATGCAAGCCACACTATTAGCCTCAGCCGTGAGAGCGGCCACCAATTCAACGCCAGACCAGGAAGGAGACCAGTTCGATGGTATCCACGTCATCGTTGATGTTACTGCAGTGCCAGGCACCGATACCGTGACCCCATCGATTCAGGGTCGTGATCCGGTATCCGGCAAGTATTACGACCTGCTTGTGGGCTCTGCTATCAGTGCAGTCGGTACCGTAGTGCTCAAGGTAGGGCAGGGCATTGCAGCAGCCGCGAACCTTGCTGCAGCGGACATTGTGCCGTCGTCATGGCGTGTTGTGCTGACGCACTCTGCCGGCACTAACTTCACCTACTCAGTAGGGCTGAATGGCAAGAAGGCATTTAAGTAAGTGCGATAAATAACAGACCGTTCACGTTTTTCGCACACGGTATTTTTTTGTGGAATGATTCTGCTACCAACGTCGTGATGACAGTTGGGTTCCCGCAGCTGGAGGCTGGCAGTACATCGCCAGCCATTGTTGTAAGTAGTAATTATCTATCTGACGCGCCACGGCGATAAGTGGGCGGTCAATGACCGTAGATAGGAGAATGCAATGCCTGGTGATGAAGTTGTAGTGAAAGATGCTGATTATTATATGGAGCATCCTGAAGAGTTTGAGGCAATGTCTGAAGAGGCACGCACTGCACTGCTGTTTGGCGGCGCCAGTGTAAAGGGCGATACCACGGAGAAGGACATCACTGCCGACACGGAAGTGATAGACGACAAGGTGGATACAGCGGCAGCGCCCGATGCCGCTACCGATAAGGACAAAACCGAAACCAAGACGGATGCGGATACTGGCAAGACTGAAACCGTTGATGACACGCCTGTGGTTCAGGCTAAGGATGGCAAGAACATCATTCCTTATTCTGAATTGGAGAGTGCCCGCAACAAGAACACAGCACTTGAAGCCGAGATTCAAAAGCGCGACGACGAGCTTTTAAAGCGCGACGAACTGATCGCGAGCCTGCAGAAGGCTCAACAGAAGGACGAAGGCACTGGCGATACCAAGGCGCAACAGGCTGTACTTGATGCACTCAACGAAGATTTTCCTGACCTGGCCCAAAAGATGGCGCCCTTGATTGGGAGCTTGATTAAGGAAGGTGTGGAAGAACGTGTTTCAGCCCTGAAGGCGGAGCTTGAATCGAAAATTCAGCCATTGCAGAAGACCGCAGAGCTGACGGCCGAGGAAAAGCATTTCGCCATGATTGCGGGCAAGCATGAGGACTACCAAACGGTCTTTGAGAGCAAGGAATTCAAAGACTGGATGGAAAGCCAGCCTAGCTTCGCGCAGCCAGGTATCCAAGCAATCCTTGATAAAGGAACTGCGGTCCAGGTAATCGAGCTACTTGATACCTACAAAGGCGGCACCGCGCAGAAGGATACAAAGGGCGGTCAGCTGACGCAGGAAGAGTTAGCGGCCAAGGCCAAGGCAGAAGCTGCTAAAGCAAAGCCACCGGTTCCCGGCAGTCTGTCTGAAATACCGGCAGGCTCCAATGCGCATCACGATGCAAGTGAGGCGCTACTGGAATCCAACGGCCTTGCCCTGGTGAATACTTTCCTCGGAAAGACACCGAAACAGATTGAGGAAATGACTTCCAAGGTGATTTAGTTTTTAAATTTTTGCGCCGTCGTGATGACGCCGCTGATCCCATTGAAGGAGAATTACCATGTCTGCTACAAGCATTCCATACGGTTCAGCACAGGCCGTACAGATTCAGTCCGCTGGCTTGTTCGCTTCGAACATGCAGCGTCCGACTACCCTTAACCGACTGACCGGCAAGTTGCCGCAACAGTCTGATGCAGAATCAAAGCTGCGCTTCCAGTCCTCGAATGATCTGCCGATTGTTCGATGCATGGACTTGACCAAGGTTGCCGGTGATGAAATCACCTTTGACCTGATCAACCCATTGGGCGGTAAGCCAATCATGGGTGACCGTACTGCTGAAGGTCTCGGCAAGAAGATGAGCTTCTCGCAAGACAGTCTGCGCATCGACCAATGCCGTTACCCAATCAGCGCCGGCGGAAAGATGACCCAACAACGCACCCCACACCAACTGCGTAAGCTGGCGCGTGCGCTTGGCATGAACTACATGAGCCGTCTGGATGACCAGTTATCCATCGCTCACCTGGCTGGTGCCCGCGGTTTTGCCAACGATATCGAGTGGGCTCTGCCTCTCGCATCTGACGCTGATTTCGCAACCATCTGCGTGAACAGCATCAAGGCTCCTACCAAGAACCGTCACTATATGTCGACCGGTTCCGGTATCGAGCATATTCAGGCATCCGGAAACGAAATCACCATCGCTACCACCGACGTGCTGAACGCCGATGTTGTAGATGGTATCCGCACCCTACTGGATGGCATGCCATTGCCACCTCCACCAGTGAAGTACGAGGATGACCAGATGGCAGATGACTCGCCTATGCGCGTCCTGCTGGTCTCCAGCGAGCAATATACCTCGTTCGTACAGTCCACCAACTTCCGCACCCTGCAATCCAACGCAATGGCGCGTGCTCAGTTGGCCAAGAACAACCCCCTCTTTATGGGCGAGGCTGGTCTGTGGAACGGTATCTTGATTGTGAAGATGCCTAAACCCATCCGCTTCTATGCCGGTGACAGTCTGCGCTACTGCGCTTCCTACACCAGCACTGATGAAACCTCTGCCGACCTGGTACCAGCATCCTTTGGCACCACGCATGCGGTTGATCGTGCCCTGCTGTTGGGTGGCCAGGCGCTGGCAGAAGCCTTGGGCAAGAACACCAAGACCGGTAACCCGTACTTCTGGAGCGAAAAGCTGCTCGACCATGACAACGTGCTGGAAGTCCTGATCGGCATGATTGGCGGCAAGAGCAAGGTTCGCTTCCTGATCGACCACGGCGACGAGTCCCAATACACCGACTTCGGTGTGATGGCGATCGATACCGCCGTCAAGATCGCAGGCCGGTAAGTGAATGGGGCGGGAAACCGCCCCCTTTCGTAATTCGATGTACGTACTACCAGATTTGCCAATTTTAGCTAGGAGAACGACATGGCTACCGTAACCAAGAAACGTGCTCGCAACTTGCAGCAACATGGCGGTGTTCCGTACGGCAATAACTCCGTACTGGACTACCAGTTCAAAACCAACGCATCCGGTGTGTTCGTTGATAGCGATACCACAGCCGCTGTAGGGGCAACCGACAAAGTGCGCCTCGGCATCATCCCTGCCGGCTTCCGCATCCAGGACTCGCTGGCCATCATTTCCGATGCCTTCACCGCCACTATCACTGCTGACATCGGCTTTGAGTATGTGGATGGCGTCGATGATACCAACGTGCCCCAGGATGCTGACTACTTCAACAACAGCCTGAGCCTGGCCACTGCCGGCCGTACCCGTCAGGGTAATACCGGTGTTGCCCCGGTAACGCTGCCAAAAGACGCATGGCTGATCGTAACCAATGAGGTAGCAGCACACGCCTCAGCTGGTCAGCTTGACTTCCTGGTGTATGGCGTTGCCACTGGCACCCCATAAGGTAACAGCAACTGAATGAGCAGGGCTGGCTTCGGCCCGCCCTGTTTTTTAGGTTGATTCAAAGGAGAAAGACGTGAAGCCTACAACCATCGCAATACTGGCCTATGCCATCACTGCCGCTTATACGGTTTCTATTGGTGCCGAACCACAGGCGCCTTGGGACGAAGCCCCGGACGAGAAAAAGGATAGCGTGCTGAAGGATGTGGAATTCCTGATCGCCAACCCTGAAGCTGGATTCGATGCATTGCATAACCAGTGGCTTGCCCAGAAACAGTCTGATGGATGGGTGTATGGCGAGGAAGTGAATGAGGAAGCCAAGACGCACCCCAACATTCTTCCATTCAACGAGCTTTCCCAAGAGCTGCAGACACGCGACCAGGTGTTTTATGGCACGGTAAAGGCTGCTCTGTCACTGCCGGAAGAGAAGCCCGCAGAAGTCGAGCCTGAGCCAGCAAAGAAGGGCAGGAATATCGAGCCCGCCAAGCAATCTGGCACACCCATTGGTTACACGCCTGTCAAGTATGTGGGCAAACGTGAAACCTACATTGAGAATCTCTACGGTACTCGCATTCAATTCACCCAAGGCGGCACTGAGCTGGTTCCCGAGGACAAGGCAGTTCTTCTGCTGCGCCATCCTGATCAGTATGTTCTTGGCGATATCGGTGAAGCTGCGCAGGCACCACAGGCGACGGCACCCAATCCCAACAAGGACAAGGACACTGAGGAAGATTTGCAGCAGGCGCGCGATGCCGTGAACAACATGACCATTGCCGCATGCCGCGAATATGCCAAGACGCATTTTGCAGGCCGGAAGCTACCCGTCGGCATCAATACCGAAACGGCACGCAAAGAAGTCATCCAGTTGATTGACCAATACGGCCTGAAATGAACCTCTCTCAGCTCGAAGCCTCGTTTCGTGTGGACGCAGACGATGCGGTTAAACCGTATCTCTGGAGCAGTGACGAGGTTATCGGCTGGTTCAACGAGGCAGAAGAAGAAGCCTGTCTCCGTGCCAACCTGATACCGGAGAAAGAAGATCCAGCCATCTGCCAGATTGCGGTCAGTCAGGCCGATGGCTCCGTGTATCGATTGCACGAACTGATTCATGAAATCGAGTACGTCAGTCTCACTGATGCTGCCGGTGTCAGGTATCGGCTGGACATTACCGACCGTCACGAGCTGGACCGGATCCGTCCGAACTGGCGTACTGAATCCCGCAGGCCAACAGGCATCATCCGCTACGACACCAAACTTGAGCTGGATTCTGTGGTGGATGGCAGTTACACCCTGAATATCGAAGTTTTCCGGCTACCGCGTAGACCCATGGCGGCGGAAAAAGACTGTCCTGAAATCAACCGAATCCATCATAAGCACCTAGTTCAGTGGGTATTGCATCGCGCCTATGAGAAACCAGACTCTGAGACACTCAATCCTGAGAAGTCCGCCAGGGCACTGGCCAAGTTCGAAGAGTATTTCGGTACTCGTCCCGATGCCAACCAGCGCAGGAATGAGAATGCCAACCTGCCACATCGCACTAAGGCGTACTGGTAATGGCGCGCATCGACGGATTCCAGCGTGGCATGGATAACATCCACCAGGATAACGAGCTTGGCAGCGATACCGCACGTCGTATCGTGAACATGGATATCACCGATTCGGGCAAGCTGCGCATGCGGAAGGGAAGGCAGCGCGTGCTTGAGCTGGGAGGCGCTCATAGCATGTGGGATGACAACGCCGGTAATGCATACCTGGTCCATGACAACAAGATCAAGAAGTTCAACGCTGACGGCACTCTGACCATCATCGGCACATTCAATGCCGGCGCAAATCGCGCATCATTCCTGGCGCTTAATGGTGATATCTATGTGAGCTGCGCAACAGCCTCGGCCATCATCAGGAATGGTGCTCTTATTCCTTGGGGCGTCGAGGTGCCGGCAAGTGCTCCCGCTTTATCGCTCACTACGGGTCAGCTCACGGCGGGCGCATATCATCTGGCAATGACCTACGTAATGGCTGACGGCCGCGAATCTGGCGCGTCATTGTTGTCCAGCATCACCCTGAATTCTGTTGGTGGCATTGCGACTACGGCATTGCCGGTACCTGACTCGGCGGATGTCGCAAAGAAACGGCTCTACATGAGCACGCCAAACGGTGAAGTGCCCTATCTGGCCAAGGAACTGAGCCCGCTGGACCAGTTCACCACCATCATGACCATGCCTGTAGGTGTCGAGCTGCGTACTGCATACCAGTCTCCGCCACCTTTCGCTATCGGCCTCACGTATTCCAATGGCTGCATATTCATGATTGATGCTGCGGATCCAACCGTGGTATGGCGGACCAATGCGCTGGACTATGACCATGTTGACCGTCGCAAGAACTATTACAAGTTTGGAGCGGAAGTAACCGTAATCGCTGGTACCAAAGGCGGCGGACTGTATGTCTGCGCCGACCAGACACGCTTTATCGGCCAGGCTGGCACCATGAGCCCGGTGTTAACCGAGGTCTTTGAGTTCGGCGGCATAGCCAACACGGCCAGAATCATCCCGAGGACGAATGAGTACATCTGGATGTCTGAGCGCGGTCCGGTGATCGGACACGAAGCAGGTGCTGCCGAGATTCTTGCAGAAAAGGCGCTGGCGCCAGGTCTGATGATCAATGCTGCCAGCATGGTTCGCGAGCAGGACGGCATCAGGCAGTTCGTTGTAGTGGGTAACAATTCTGAGGGTTCGATTCTTCAGGCGGGAAGCTATGCGGAAGCAGAAATAACGCGCAGAGCAAGGTAATCAAGCAACGTCGTGACGACGTGGCATTTCTCTTAGGGAGAGCATCATGCAAACAAATGGCAACTTAAAGGCCGGCTTCAAGTACAACGTCGAGCACATTCGCTCGGTCCAGCGCATGAAAGCTATGGGCTTGTCGATCGAAGGCCTGGAGCGGAAGGACTTCGATGGCGTGGATTCAGTGATCCTGTCGCGCGAAGAGGTACATAACCTGATACCTACCGAAGGTATCAACTATATCCTTGGCGCGGCATTGACCGGTGTATCGCCCATCAGCGACTGGTATATCGCACTATTTGAAGGCAACTACACGCCAGTTGCCGGGCTCACCGCGGCAACATTCGCATCTGCGGCTACCGAATCGACGGCTTATGATGAATCCACCCGGCAGGAATGGGTGCCAGGCTCTATCTCTGGCGGCATCGTCAGTAACAGTGCCAGCAAGGCGGTATTCACCATGAATGCGACCAAGACGATCTATGGCCTTGGTCAACTGTCAGCATCCGCCAAATCAGCTACTACAGGCGTCATAGTCTCAGCAGCACGTTTTTCCGCGGCTAAATCAGTGGTCGATGACGACGTGTTGAATGTCACCAGCATCATCACCTTGACCAGCAGCTAAGAGGCTAATCATGAGCGCGAGTTTAAGTGTTGCCTTCAAGAACCGCATTCTGAATGAGATAACTGGTTTTGCTCAAACGAGTCAGTGGCTAGCCAGCAGCACTAACAGCAATATCAAGTTCTATACAGGATCGGCACCTGGGATTGCCAACACTGCTACCGGAACACTACTGGCAACCATCCCGTTATTTGCATCCAGTCTGTCTTTGATGGCTGGATCCAATATGGGAGTAGCGCCTTTGGTGCAACCAATAGATTTTTCTCCATCTGCAAGCGGGGCTATTGGTTATGCACGTTGGTTCGACTCCAGCAACGTTGCCGTAATTGAAGGCACTGTAGGGTTGAGCGGATCAGGTGCGGACTTTATTGTGAGCGCAACTACACTGACATCCGGTGTGCCGAAGACCCTGGAAGCGTGCTCTGTGAAGTGGCCGGAAACCCTCGATACGGTTTCCATGAATACGGCATTCAGGGATGCAGTACTGGATCGCATTGTCAGGAATATTGGAACGATGCCAGGCATGGGGGCAAGCGGTGCGATTTTCATCTATACCGGCAGTGCGCCTGCATCAGTCGAGTCACCGGCATCAGGTACATTGCTTGGTGTCATATCCACAGGAACGCAGGCCTTCGCTACTTCATCTGGCGGTGTGAGCAATCTCGTTGCTCCGCTCTCGGTGAATGCCCTGGCTGACGGAGTACCTGGATACGCAAGATGGGTAAAGGATAATTACGTCCTGCAGTTATCTGTAGGCGATACAGATGAGGATGTGATCCTGAGCTCAATGTCACTGACAACCGGCGATTCTTTCTCGATCACCGACATGAGCGTGTCGCTGTAAATGGCCTTCGCATTACCAGTTTTCGCATCCGGAGAGTTCGTAGCCGGCGGATTCGTGCTACCGGCTTTCATTCTTGGTGAGGATGGCAGGGCCGGGCTTGCGTTACCAGGGATACTGGTAGGTGAATACTCTTCTGATGTTGTCATGTCCCGAGGGTCGATAAGCTCACAAGCTGCCGTGACAGTGAATTTCCAGGGCGCAGTAAATTCAACTGGTCAAATCACATCGATTCCCTTGGTCCAGTGGGAGCTTCTGGCTGACGTAGAAAGCGCCATTGTCGCCCTGGGCTCGGCCATGGGATCAAAGATAGTTAATGCCAGTGTAGATACATCTGGCGTCCTCTCCAGTGCAGCTGCAGCTCCGAAGATATTCTATGACTCTGTAACCAGCTCTTTGATCATCAATGGAGCTGCCGAATCATTCAGATCAATCCAGGCTATTGCATCCAGTAATCTGAGTATTCATGTCTCTGTTGCTGCCGGTGCGGAATACAACCTTAATGCGGAATCCATCGGGCATATCTTGTCCGGAATCCTCTTCGTTAGCGACTATTGGGACGGATGGGCTTACAACCTGAATACCGGTGCACCATCGTTCTATGAGCAGTTCAAGTTCAACTCATTCGGCAGGATAGGGCAGAGCTACTTCGGTCTCAATGATGACGGTATCTACCTGATCGCCGGGACTGATGATGATGGCGCAGACATCAATACCGTCATCACCACAGGCGAAACCGACTTTGGCGACCCTTCACTCAAGACCATGCCGGTTATCTATGCCGGTATCCGTAGTGATGGCCTGGTAAACCTGACAGCGAGAGTCGACGGACAGGAGTACACCTATCAATTCATATCGTCCGAGGCGCAGAAGGCATCCGGCACCATAGTGCCCACAAGGGTCAAGCTTGGTCGTGGGCTGGATGGCCGGACATGGCAGCTGGAAATCACCAATCAGAACGGCGCTGATATCGAGATTGATGCGCTGGATATGCCTGTAATAGCCAAATCCCGGAGAGTCTGATGGCGTTACCGCATGTCATCAGCGTAACTGGTGGCGTTCCTTCGGAAGAAGAGAGGGAATCCGCTTATCGGGTGGCAGCACAACACCGAGAAATGAAGTTTGGCACCATACGCCAGGTGGACGAGCTTACTGGAGTGGAAGTCGAATACCACCCACACAAGAATATCGCTTTCGTCAAAGGCGATATAAGCATGTACTTCGGATATGGGGCGCAGGTCGCCATGCGCTGCTTCTGTCGTGGTGTGGAACTGGTGGAGACAGCGGGCGCGTCGATAGCGGTGACACTCACAGAAGAAAACATCGTAGAGCTAGGGAATATTGTTGGGTTTCGGAACTACACGAGCCAAATTGTCGCGCGTGTTAATGGTGTTGAGGTAGGTAGAGTAGATAGTTCATTTACCTCGTCCGGAGGTACTGCCTCGGAACCAAGCGCCCCAGTGCGCAGGTCTATTAACATTGCTGCTGTCACGTCAGCTGTTTCCGGCCCACGACCTACTCCATACGCGCTGCTCACACAGGACCCGTCGTACACTAATATCGGTACACCAGAAAGCCCGTTTTGGAGTGTCGCTAGCTATAACGAGGCATGGAATACACCGTTCGATGCGGCTATAGAAGCCGCTGTCTCTGCGCTTACGGCTGCCGCTAACCAGCGCGCCGCGGTCTTCATGACTGACGGCACAGAGTTGGCTAGTGTCCCGCAAGTGCGCTCCGGAGTGTCTGCCGGGGAAGTATGGGTGCCTACATTTTTCGACATGCCGTACAGCGGTGGGGACCGCGCTCCGCTATTCACTTACGAGGAAACCGCAGGTGGATCCACTGTTGTACGAGGGCCCGACCTTATTTTTTCCGTCCCCGACGACGTGTGTTACAGCCCGCAGGACCCGCCGCCGTATCCCGGCACAACTACTGCGCCGCAGGCTCCGACTACAAGGCTAGAAACAGAGAGCGCGGGGACAGTTACCACAAACACACTGTATCTCGAGTACGACGGGCAATCGTATTTTATAGATACAGGCACAAGAACGATCAACGATACTGGACCCCCAACGCATAGCAACAATCCCGACGGAAGCACGCGAAATACGAATCTGGCGCAAGGAACCCTTGACTATGGAGTGCGTAACGGTACTTCTGCAGCGCCGACTATTACGTACAAGACATACACGTTTCCTGCGCAGTATTTCGCGGACTATGCAGCGTGGCTTGACTCGCTTGAAGGGCAGGCTTCAGCCGCGCAGCAGTGGATATCTGACTGGAACGCAGCACAAGCAGTCGCGTTACAGCGCGAACATGCACGCCGCAAACGCTGCTCTGACGGGCAGTTGATGTACTTGCGCAGCGGTTTTCTACCGCCAGAGATAGAATATTTCGTTAAGACGCAGCATCCGGTCAGCGCTTTATTAAAACGTAAATACCCTATGCAAATAATCAACTTTTCTAGGGTAGAGGGCCCGCAAATTACTAACCCTGATTATGAATTCGGCCCCGGCTTGCTTGAGACACAGGAAACCAATGTAACAATAACCATGAGGTATGACGTAGATACCGGTCCGAATGCGGGGGTGTATACCTACACTATAAACGGCCGCCAGATACGACGAGAGTACATAGACGAGTGGCTCCATTTTGACATTCCAGAGACCAAGCAGTGGGACGAGTATGAGTATATAGATTTCCCTAACTTCGCGACTCTGCAGGAAGCCACCCGAGGTGAGGATATTCTCCCTCAGCCTCAATTCGATAGGGTAAACAGGTTCCTATCTGACGCGACAACCGGCAATATGCTAGTGCAGATATCTGGCATATATAAAAACACCGGGTGGTACGCAACCGACGAAATCACAGGTACACCAAATCTACCGGATGGTTTTGATCAGATGTCCATATTCTCACCCTCTGCGATCGAAGTGGCTACCACCATTCCGCAGTTTTTACTCGACTATATCGCTGCAAGCCCGCCGGTTGAAGTAGAGGAAGGCGAAACCCCCTCGACCAACTGGTTGTCATCGCGACTTGCCGACAAAGAGGTGGTTACGGTGATCCCTCTGTCATACGTCACCACAGAAGGCGATGATCGCGGCATGTTCCCGTTGGATCATGAAACGAATACAGACGTGTACTCCAGACTAAAGTTGTCAGGGTATGCCAAATTCCGTTACAGCTACGATACCGGCACATTCTCGTTCGTGTCGTGGACCGAGTTCGTTTCCGAAGGTAAGGTCACTATCACAGATAACTCAATATCTGAATACAACGACGAAGTTACTCCTACGTCCGTGACGGTAGACGGCACGCGCTATACCTTACAGCCCAGATATATAGACAACATTACGGATTGGGACATGATCGAAGAGACCAACTGTGTATGTATCGCAGGGAAAGTTGTGTGGACGGACGTGAAGGAGCAAGCAAAGCAGCTTCAAAAGCTCATGGCTGGAGCTTCTGCGGAAGAAGTGACGCCGGATATTCCATCAGAGTTTATAACACCAGCGATCAGGTTGTACAAAGCCGTAAAAGAAGCTATCCGCTGACCGTTCCCGTTTTCCGTTTTGCCATGATATTGCGTAATAAAATCCTCGAAACACTGGAGGTAGAGCATGGCTACGACAATCGACACCCTGGCAACAGAAGCATCCTCAGCGTATGCCGATGCGAAGCAGCTGGCTGACAATGCACTTGCTGCTACCGACACTGCTCTAAATGAGGCCGCAGCAGCCGTATCAGGGCTGCATGTCGACTGGTCCATCGCAGGATATAACCCTGATGACGTAACCATAGACAGCAGCAGGCTCACCAAGCCGCTGATGCCGACCACGGATTATTCATCTGACGTCCGCGAGGCTTTCGATTATGCCTTTGGCCAGCTCAACAACGACATCCAGCCACAGATCCAGAACTACCTGGACACCTTCTTCCCAGATATCTCCGAGGCAATCAGAAGCACGTCCGATGACTGGATTGTGGAGACCATCACCAGCGGACGCTTCGTGCCGATCGAGGTCGAGAATGCCTTGTATGACCGGGCACGCGATCGAGAGATTCAGGAAGCGCTGCGCAACGAGCAGTCCGTAAGGGAAGCTAGTGCCGCCAGCGGATTCTCCATGCCGAATGGCGTATTGAACTACACCCTTTCCGCCAACCAGCAGGAAACCAGCAAGCGGCTCACTACCATCAATCGAGAAATCGCACTCAAGGCTTTCGACATCGCAAATGAAAACACCAAGTTCGCCATTCAGCAGGCCGTGGCGTTGAGAACCGGCTTCGTTGCCGCCCTGGGTGACTTCATCAAGATTGCCATGGTGCAGCCGAATCAGGCCGTGGACTATGCCAAGACCATCCTTGCTGCTAAATCCAGTCTGTATGAGAACGCCGTGAGCCTCTACAGCGCCAAGATCAACGAGGAAAAGCTGAGGTCATCCGTTGGCCTTGAAAACCAGAACGTGCAGGCTCGCTATTGGGACCTGTTCGTAAAGGGTCGTAGCAGCATGATGGATTCGGAAATTGATATCGCCAAGGTGCAGGCAAATACCGCTATTCAGGCAGCAGATACACTGGCCAAGGTGGCCGCTGGTGCCCTTGCTACCCGCAACACTATGGTCAGCCTCAGTGCTGCGCCTTAAATCTAGGAGAACATGATGGCTACGGTCACCGAAGAACCAAAAAAGAAGGTGTTTCTGGATGGCTCGAACAGCTTCATGCCCAATGCCGCCGCCGCGAGCATTGGTGTGGGTGGCGTGAAAGCTAAAGGGCCAGTCGCGGAACCCTACAAAATGCCTGGTTCGGTGAATGAGGCCATTTTTGGAGCAGGTACCAAGCGCAGCGCCGATATTATCCCGTCGGCCAGTGCCGCCGAAATGAAGCCAGCAGCATCGGCCACGACCGTTGCATCCGACATGGTTGCTCAGCCTAATAGTCCAGCACCAGCAACTCCAGTTGCCGCCGGCGCCCGTCGTCGTTACGCAACCGATATGCCTGCAGGTACTGGTGTCGTGATCGATAACGCAACCGGCAAGGAAATCAGTGTGGGTGGTCAATCTACTGGTACCAGCATGGCACCGCAGGTTGCAGCCAATTCTGAAGCTATGGACGGATATGGTGCGCAGGCAAAAGCGCTTGTTGGAGAGAGCCAGCGTTTGTTGAATAGTGAAGTCGGCTCATCTGTCACTACAGAGGGGCAAAGCCTCACGGCCGGCGAAAACTCTGTTGGACGCGCACTGGTAGCACGCGGTATCGCAAATCGGGCGAAGACGTTATCCGATATGGGCAATCAGGAGCAAGCGACAAGGAACTCCGTGCTCAATACTGAAAGCCAGGTGGCTGACCGGTTTAGAACTGCCGATCGTGAAGATGCAGAAAGTGCCGTCACGGTACAAGCCAAGGAAAGCGAACTGGCGCTCAATGCCCGGCTGGCTACGCTGCAGGATGAGTATCTGAAGGAAACGGATCCTGCCAAGAAAGAAGCCGCAGCCGCAGCCATTGCTGCAATCACCGGCAAGGCTCAGGTTGATAAGTTCCAGCCCATCATGGGCAAGGATGATGTTGGCAACCCGGTATATCTGGGGGCATTCAATTCCAGAACTGGCGAGGCTACCAATCAGCCTGGTCAGGCGGCAGCAACACAGACACCAACTCCGCCGCCCGGCATGAAATATGTAGGCACATCACAGGGCCGTCCGGTATTCGAGGATGCGAACGGCAAGCGCTTTATTCAGTAAGGCTACCTACGCAACGCCGTGAGGCGTCGCTTTCTCTTTAGGAGACAGATTTTGGCACTTCAACCTTTCGATGGTGAGCTTGATTCGCCTGAAGTCAGCACCACAACCCAACTCAAACCGTTTGATGGCTCGCTGGATAACGAGAAAAGCGGAGTAGTTCGCCGCGCCGTAGGCGATACCGCTATCTCCGCATTGAAGGGTGCCGTTGCAGTCCCTGAAATGGCTGTAGGTCTGGCAGATATAGCAACCGGTGGCGTCGCCGGCAAGGTGGCTGAAGAAGGGTTCGGTTTCAAGCCGAAACAGGCCAAAGAATTCCTCGATGAATACTATTCCCCGGAACAGAAAGAAGCCAACCGCAAGGTGGCCGAAGCTGATGGATTCATTGATACCGTCAAGACTGCGGTAGAAAACCCGAGCACGATCGCTCATACCGTCGTTGAATCGTTGCCAGCCATGGGTGCCGGGGGTGTGGCAGCTCGCGCCTTGAAGGCGGCTACGGGCATGTCTCCAGTGCTTGCTGGTGCCATTGGTGAAGGTGCAGTGGGTGCAGGTCTTGCAGCTGAAGGAATCCGCCAGGAGACCGATGACGGTCTGTTGACTCCGAAGCAAAGCCTGGCCGCTGCAGGGTCTGGTGTTGGTACCGCAGTGCTCGGCGCAGCCGGCGGCAAGCTCGCACAGAAACTCGGCATCAATGATATCGATACCATCATGGCCGGCGGAGCCGCAGAGGCGGCAAAGAAGGGCGTTGGCCGTCGCATTCTGGAAGCTGGCATATCTGAAGGTGTGTTCGAGGAATTGCCGCAATCCGTACAGGAACAGATCTGGAGCAATGTCGCTCTGGACCGCCCCATGTTCGATGGAGTAGACAATGCCGCGGCCATGGGTCTCTTGACTGGCGGAGTCATGGGCGGATTCGCTGGCGGTGCATTCCGCGGCAGGGCAGAGGAACAAGCGCAGCCAGCCGACCTACCTGCGCCAGCTACCGCTGTTGATCAGGATGCACTGCTTCAACAAGCCACAGCAACCGGCGCTCCACCAAAAACCGAATTCGAGATTCTTACCGAGTCCCTGGACGCAGAAATTGGAGCGCGCAAGGCAGCGGCCGGCATTAAGAGAGGGGAACAAGATGTCAGCACAACTGGACAGCCTGCCGCAGTGGCTACAGAAACCAGTGGACTTGAAGCTGATCAGCCTGCAAGAAGCACAGGAGATAGCGTTTTACTCCCTAGTGACGCCGACAGGGGAAGTCAGGGTTCTACCGGACCATCTGCAGCTGGCAGCGAGGAAAATCAGATTGCTGGAACGGGAGACTCCACCAACGATGCATTAGAAGCTGGTGCGCATGAAGCCGCCACATCTCCACAGAACGATCTTCCTGAACCGACGCCAGCCCAGAAGGAAGCAGGTAACTACAAGGTAGGCCGCGCCAAGGTTGGCGGTCTGAATATCAGTGTAGAGAACCCGGACGGCAGCACCCGCTCTGGTAAGGATAAGTCCGGCAAGGAATGGTCGCGCACGATGAATGGCCACTACGGCTATGTCAAAGGCGTGAAGGCTCGCGCACCCGACAAGGAACATATCGATGTCAATGTGAAGCCCGGTACAGCAGAAGACTATGACGGCGATGTTTACGTGGTGAACCAGATCGATCCCGCTACCGGTCAGTTCGATGAGCCAAAGGTGTATATCGGCTATGCCAGCCAGGAAGAGGCTGAATCCGCGTATCGAAGCAATTACGACAAGAACTGGAAGGGCATGGGTGGTGTTGTGCCGGTGCCGATGCCGCGCTTCAAGGAAATGCTGCAGGACGAGAAAGCATTCTTGCAGCCTGTTGTCGAGTCTGATTCTCCGCCAACACCATCGCTTGACCTTCGCCCTACCGTAGAGGCATTGGTTAAACGTCGCGCCGCAGCTGCACAGCTTGGCAAGGAACGTACATTTGATGCCGCATTGGCCGCTGCCAAGAAGCTCATGGACGGTCAGCCCATCAGCGCATCCAAGTTCAAGACTTGGGCCAATATGTTCAAGCGTGACGAGTCTTTGTATGACTTGTTGACACAACTGCAGGACGCGGCCACCAATACACCGGAAGCGCTTGCGGCGAAGGAAAATCGAAGTCGTCTGGCCAAGGAACGCGCTCAGGCGAACAAACGCGTAAATACCGCCAAGGATGATGTTCTGGTTGCGATGGCCAAACTCGGCGGTCTCAATCTCGATCAGGCCAAGAAAGAATGGGGTCTGGATCCGCAGGATATGAAGTCATTCGGCTCCGGCATCATGCGCAGCTTCAACAATTCGGCGAACAGCAAAGACCTGGATACCATGCGCGAAGAGCTGCTGGAGCTTGGATATCCAGTAGGTGATACGGTTGCGGCATTCGGAGACACATTATCCGATGCTATGGGCGGGTTTGATGTCTACACCCCAGAAGGCACTGAAAACATTGCTCAGGCTAAGTCAGAGGCTTATTATGCAGAGTACGACGAGCTCAGCGATGAAGAGCAAGCTGCGCTTGATCTGGCCATCACTGAAGCCACCCGAATTTTCGGTTCAGAGTTTGTTACTCAGGTAGACGTAACGGTAGCAGACGCCAATGCCGGCAAGACACAGGCGGAAATTGAAAGAGAGCTCACGAGGGTACTCAATGAAGAGATCGAAATTGCAGCCGAAAGCCAAGGAACTGGTGCAGACACCGGCAATGCAGAAGATAGCGGCAATGCCGAAGGAACGCCGCCTCAAACTCGTGCGCCTCCTGTCCAGACAGCAGGCGATGAACTTACCCTCTCGGCCCAAAGCCAACAAGACCTAGCCGCACGCGACCAAGCCAAGGCCGATCAGCGCAAGGCTGATGAGACTGCAAGCAAGAAGGCCGAGGCAGATTCCCAAGTTAATGATTTTGTACTGACCGGCAGTGACCGGCCAGCTGATCAGGCCGCGGCGCGTGGGGCGCGTGACCTGTTCAGTCAGCCTACTTCAGAAGTAAAGCCTTCATCCAGTTGGGTTATCAGTAACAAAGAAACCGGCGAAGTCGTCATGGAAACCTTCGACCGGAAGAAGGTGGATGCGCTCAATACTGCCAAGTATGAGGCAGTGCCTATTCAAGAGCATCTGGCAGGCATTAACAAGTCAATAAAAGCCAAGGAAAGCACTGCCCCAGAGCATGCCGACCTAGGCGTTGATGACCGCGAACTAGGTCAGATCGTCAATGAGTTCAAAGCGGCTCACGAATCGATGTTCGAGGGTGGAGAGCAGGTTCACCACCTGTTCGACGCGCCGGCCAAGAACGACATTGTTCGCCTCAATGACAAGGTAAAGGTCTACCACAAAGACCACGGCTGGATGACCGTGGAAGAAGCCAAGGCGCGCATTGCCGAGTGGAAGGCGCATGCCAAGGCCCAGGGCAAGGACGATAAGAGCCGCAGCGCCAATAGTGACCGTATCGTGCTGTCGCTGTTCGACCTGACCGGCAAGTGGTCACAACCTTGGGAAGAGGCTGGTTATCAGGTGTATCGCTTTGATATCCAGTCCGAGGAAATGAACGAGGTCAACGGTGAGGAAATCAACATCGGTGACATCAACAACTTCAGCCATGACTACTTCGCTGATCTGTTCGGCCACTTCGATGGCAATGATGTCTATGCCATTCTCGCAGCATGCCCATGTACTGACTTCGCGGTAAGCGGTGCCCGGCACTTCAAGGCCAAGGACAAGGACGGCAGGACCGCGGCCAGCGTGAAGCTGGTCCACATGACGCAGGCCACCATTGAACACTTCAAGCCCGCCATCTGGGCGATTGAAAACCCTGTTGGCCGTATCGAGGAATTGGGCAGTTTGCCACCATGGCGCCTGTCATTCGACCCGAATCATATTGGCGACCCGTACACCAAGAAAACCTTGCTGTGGGGCCGATTCAATGCCGACCTGCCTATTGCCCCGGTTGAGCCTACCGAGGGCAGCAAGATGCACCAGAAGTACGGCGGCAAGAGTCTGGCAACCAAGAACGCACGCAGCGCGACGCCCGAGGGTTTCTCGTATGGATTCTTCATGGCCAACAACGCCATTGACCACCCGGAAATGGCAATCGCCAACAAGTATGACCGTCTGGACCGTGAGCTAATCACGCAGGCAGTGAAGGCCGGCGTTACTGAGGCACAGATTGACGAGGCCGTTGAAGACTACTACTACATGGATCTGGATGACGCTGCCGCGAATAATGCTATTCGTGGACTGACAAATCCTGCTCCAGAACCAGACCGCCGCACCAATACCGAACAGCGCAAGCGTGTCGAGCAGATGTCTTCCGAGGAAATGCGCAAGGCGCTGCTGGTCGATGACTTGACCGGTCTCGGCAACCGCCGCGCCTATGACGAATCTGAAAAGCTGCCTGTTCAGGTAAGCGTGGATGTCGATTCCCTGAAGTGGGTCAACGACAACATGGGTCACGAATCCGGCGATGTGATGCTGAAGGCGGTGGGTGAAGCCA
>Ga0196971_1000266_pt1 | contig 47120 bp, 37 predicted proteins | sample S1v_1013CmetaG_FD_148660 | JGI IMG/M metagenome (GOLD analysis project Ga0196971, IMG submission 148660) | Soil microbial communities from Anza Borrego desert, Southern California, United States - S1+v_10-13C | ecosystem: Environmental > Terrestrial > Soil > Desert | place: USA: California... | reverse complement strand
TCGCGGTAAAAGAGGAGCGGGAATGTTTCCTTGTCGCGAATGCCGAGGATGACGAGCGCGGTCAGGCGCTCAGGATCGCTCTTAACACCGCGCACATCGACGCGGTCACGCGCCAGTTCTTCGCGGATGAAGCGGCCCATATGGTCGGCGCCGACGCGGGTGATAAGGCCGGCCTTGAGGCCGAGACGCGACGCCCCAACTGCGGTGTTGGTCGGGCTGCCTCCGACATATTTCGCGAACGAGCCCATGTCTTCGAGCCGGCCGCCGACTTGCTGGCCGTACAAATCGACGCTGGAGCGGCCGATTGTAATCAGATCAAGCGTGCGCTCGCTCTGCGCCATGTTGCGGAACCCGACCCTCTTCGCGCGCCGCCGGACTCAAGGTCCCGCGGAATTTGTAATATCTATTCCAATACGGACCTGTCTGCAACATTCGTTTCAGAGCGATCCCAGCGCCCGTTTGCGCCGCTTCGTTTCGCGCTTGCGGGGCGCCGGCGCCGCTTGAGCCCTGGTGATCTCGAACGCGTAAGAAATGACCAGCGCTTGCGCCAAACACATGGTCGCCGCGAGCGAGCGGAACTTGCGGATTTCGGCTTCTTTTACCTGCAATGCCAAAGTGGCCGGCTTCGCCGTCGGGCTGACGAGTGAATCGCTGATCGAGAGCACCTTGGCGCGATGGGTGATGGCGGTCTGCACCGCCTGGATGGTCTCATCGGCATAAGGATGGAAGCTGACGTCGATCAGAAGATCATCCGCGCCAATCGACTGGATTTGTTGTCGCGTGAGGCCGCCCACGCCATCGACGAAGACGGTGCGCTTGCTCAGCTGCTGCAGCGAGTAAGCGAGATAGGACGACACCGGCAACGAGCGCCGAAAGCCGACGACATATACCGTTTCCGCTTCAACGATGAGGTCAACGGCTTCGCGTAACTGGTCCGCGCGCACGAGTTCGCGCAGATTGTTGAGCGCAAGCACATTGCCCTCGACGAACTCCGCCAACACGTCGCCCGGGCGGCTGCTATCACGGGCCGCGGCGTCTTCGCTGAACTGCCGCACGCGTTCGCTGTAGCCGAGCACGGTGCTGCCGGCGATCAGCCCGTCGCGGATCACCTTCTGCATCTGGCTCGCGCTTTCGAAGCCGATAGCCTTGGCGAAACGGACGATGGCAGAGGGCTGCACGCCGGCGCGATCGCCGATGACGGCGAGCGTCTCCAGCGCCACCGCGTTTGGCTCGTCTAGCACGTAGCGGGCGATCTGCTGCAGCCGTTTACTCAGGTCCTCGTAGCGGGCCAGAATAGCGGTGCGCAGTTCTTCGCTGGTTTGGGGCGGGCCTTTAGCGCTGGACAATGGGAAGCTCCGGCGTCTCGAAAGTGGCACAGAATATATATTCCGCCGCTGGAACACAATGAACCAAGCCACGGGGACTTGTCAGTTTCGGAATTTTCGTTCCATAAGCGAGCAACGCTGCAATAATCGTTCTGGATGGCGCCCATGCCCCGCGAAATCTACAAGGTCGCTTTGGTCGGCGCTGGCCGGATGGGCCAAATCCATGGCCCGAACGCGGCGCGGCACCCGCGCCTCAATCTGTCGTACGTCGTCGATCAGCAATCCGGCGCGGCCGCGGGATTGGCGGAGCGGCTAGGCGCGCAAGCAGCGGCGTTGCAGGATGTTCTGGCGGATTCGAGCATTAGCGGCGTCATCATCGCCAGTTCGACGGATATGCACCTCGCGCACAGTCTGGCCGCCATCGAGGCGGGCAAAGCTGTGTTGTGTGAGAAGCCGATCGATCTCGATTTGACGAAGGCGAAAGCGGCCGCGCCAGCGTTTGAGGGCGCACCGTTCGTGCTCGGCTTTAACCGCCGTTTCGATCCGCATGTGGCGGCGCTCCGGCAGAAGATAAGTTCGGGCGCCATCGGTGCGCTGGAGACGCTGACGCTGATCAATCACGATCCAGCGCCGCCACCCCCGGACTTCATTCCGCGCTCGGGCGGTTTATTCAAAGACTTCACGATCCACGATCTCGACCTCGCCGCCTGGCTGCTGGGTGAAGCGCCAAGCTCTGTTTTCGCGAGCGCGAGCTGCCTAGTCGATCCGGCAATCGGCGCGGCGGGCGATGTCGATACGGCGAAGGTCATTTTGCGCACCAAGTCGGGCAAATTGTGCGTCATCTCGAATACGCGCCGCAGCGGCTACGGTTACGATCAGCGGGTTGAAGCGTATGGCTCGCGCGGCATGGCGACGAGCGGCAATGAACGCATCGACACGGTCGAAATCTGGAGCGAGGCCGGGGCGTCGGCTTCGCCGATCCGGCCTAATTTTCTGAACCGCTACGCCGCGTCTTACGCAGGCGAGATGGACCATTTCGCCGAGGTGCTCGGCGGCGCAACGCCTTCAGTCGGTTATGCCGAGGGCTTGCGTGCGCTCGCTTGGGCCGAAGCCTGTGCGGACTCGGCCAGCACCGGCACAATCGTCAATCTGTGAGGGCCGCCATGCACAAAATTACACTCATTGGCGCGGGCCGCATCGGCCGCATCCACGCCGCCAACGTCGCCGCCCATCCTGAACTCGAACTCGCCTATGTGGTCGATCCGGTCGCCGACGCGGCGAGAGCGACGGCGCAAAGCTACGGCGCCAAGACCGCCGATCTCGACGGCGCGCTCGGCGACGCCGGCGTGAGCGGCGTCATCGTCGCCTCCTCCACCGACACGCATCTCGACTTCAGCCTCCGCGCCGCGCAGGCCAGCAAAGCGATCTTCTGCGAAAAGCCGATCGATCTCGATCTCGAACGCGCCGCCAGCGCCGCGCCACGCTTCGCTGGCGCGCGGCTCTTCCTCGGCTTCAATCGCCGCTTCGATCCGCACTTCCAGGCGCTGAAGCGCAAGCTGGATAGCGGCTCTGTAGGCCCGCTCGAAACGCTCCACATCACCAGCCATGATCCCGCGCCGCCGCCTGCCGGCTACATCCCGGTGAGCGGAGGACTCTTCAAGGACATGGCGATCCATGATTTCGACATGGCGCGCTGGCTGTTGGGCGAGGAGCCGAGCGAAGTTTTCGCGGCCGGCGCCTGTCTCATCGATCCGGCAATCGGCAAGCTCGGCGACATCGATACCGCCAAGACGATTCTGCGCACGCCGTCCGGAAAGCTTTGCGTCATCTCCAACAGCCGCCGCAGCGGCTACGGCTACGATCAGCGCATCGAGGCTTTTGGCGCGCGAGGCGCGTTAAGAGCGGGCAACGTGGTCGAGACGACGGTGGAGACCTGGACCGAAAGCGGCGCACAAGCCGACCAATTTCAGAACTTCTTCCTCGACCGCTACGCCGCCGCCTATCGGCAGGAAATGGCGCATTTCGCCGACATGCTCTCGCGCAACGCCCCGCCGCAAATCACCTACGCCGACGGCGTTGCGGCGCTGAAGCTCGCGACCGCTGCGCAAACGTCGATGGTCCGAGGCGCCCCGGCGGCCATTGGCTAGCGCCCAGAAGAAAACGGCTCCCGTTCGGGAGCCGTTGCGCAGTTGATTTGGGGGGCATCCATCAGAAGACGGCGCGGAGGGTCACCATAATGGTGGGCGACGAATTTTCCCGCTCGATCTCGAACTCGTCGACATCGTTGGCCAGCATCGCATCACGCAGCTCGACGGCGTTGTCGCCATCATACAATTTCTCGGACTGGGTGCTGTCGGCGTCGAGCAAATTGTTGCCGACGATGCGCATCACGAGATTTTCGCGCAGGCGATGCTCGACGAACACTTCTAGATTGCCGTCGTAGAATTGATCCTCGATCTCGCCGAGGAATAGCGAACGCGACATGCCCTGCTCGCGATAGCTGAAGCCGAAGCTCGTATTCCACGACGGGATGTTGTGTGTGATGCCGTAATTATAGACGAACTCCGGCTGCGCATTGAACGTGGTTTCGATCCCGGTGAGCGGATCGACGCGTTCGGAGTTAAGGTCGGTGTAATTGAGGAAGAGGCCGGTTTCGGGCAGTCCGATAAAATCGAGCGGCGTGGAGACATCGAGCTCCCAACCCCAGACCGTGCCGTCGCCGATATTGTCGTACGTATAGACGAAGCCGCCGCCGCCTGAAGGCACGCCGGTATTGATCAGGCTGATCAGATCGCTGACTTCGCGGTGGAAGAAGTTGATGCCGATGATGCCGCGCTGGCCGAGCCGGTGTTCGTAGCCGATATCGACACCCCACGCCGTCTCCAGGCCAAGATCGGGATTTCCGACGGTCTCGTCATCGTCGCCAGGCGTTTCTTCATCCGCGAACGGCACAAGCTGGTCGAGCAGCGGACGGCGCACGGTGCGGGCCGCCGAGGCGCGAATCTGGCCGTTATCGCCTACGTTCCACTGCAAGTGCGCCGACGGAAAGAATTCCGCCGTTTCGCTTGCGGCGCTGGGCCCGCCGCTGATCGACGTTTCGGTCTCCGTGGTTTCGACGCGTACGCCGGTTTGGAACGTCACCTTGGTGGAGAGTTCGAGTTCGACCTGCGCGAATGCGTCGAGACGGCGTTCCTCGTAATCGAAATTGCCGCTGCCGCCCGGCGTAGTGATCTCCTCGCCTGGGTCGGCGAAATCGAGATCGTTATCGTCCTCGAAGCCGCGCAGACTATAGTCGCGAGTCTTCATCTTTCCAGCGACGCCGACTTCGAACTCGAAGCCGACCAGGCCAATCTGCTCGGCGAAGGAATCGCTGTTGAAGGTGATTGAGCCGTCGAGCGAAACTTCCTGATCGTCGCTGTCGATCAGTTCGCGCTCACCCTCTGGCGGATCGCCGTCGAATACGGCCGTCGTGAAATCGTCCTCGACGCTGCTTTCGACAAAGCGGGCATAGCGGCCTTGGCCTTCGAACGACCAGGACTGGGTAATGTCCGCTTCGTAAAGGGCGGACACGCCGTAACTGTCCTGCTCGATAGCTTGCGCCTGCGTTCCGGTTTCGTTGAGCTCCCACGGATCGTCCGACACGTCATCGTTGTCGTTGCCCGTACCGGGGTCATCACCGGAATCGTCGCTGCGGAAATAGTTCTGCAGATCCTCGGTTTCGTCGCGTTCAGTGCGGAGATAGAAGGCGTCGAGACGCACGCGCTGGCTCGGCGTCAACTCGACCGTCAGATCGCCGTTGAACGACATATCCAGACTTTCGCGCGTGTCGACTTGATCCTGATGCTCGAAGGCGTTGGTCGATGGCGTCGAAGCGTCGAACGCATCCGGCTGGAACATCGACGTGCCATTGGAATTCGGATCGAAGCCCGGCGACGTGTCGTCGAACAATTGCTGATCGAGCACCTTGGTGTTGTATCGCTGCTGCACGTCGAATGTTGCGGAGTACGCGACGCGGCGGTCATCTGTGCGGTTGGAGAGGGAAAGCGCGCCGAGGCCGCCTAGCTCTTCATTGTCGACGTCATAAACCCCGCCGATGCGGGCGATCGCGCCCGGCGGCAGACTGGCGCCATCCTTCAGGATGATATTGATCGTGCCGCCGATGCCTTGGCTGTCGATGTCGGCGCTCGGGGCCCGGACAATCTCGATGCGGTCGATGATCTCCGCGGGGATGCGATCGACAAACACGGTGCGGTCATTGCCGGCGCCCGGGATCGGGCGGCCGTTGACGAGGACTTGCGTGAAACCCTCGCCGAGGCCGCGCATCTGCGGCGCATCGCGCTCGCCGATATCGCTCGTGAAGGCGACGCCGGGCACGCGCGACAGCTGGTCGCCGACCGAAAGCGGCTCAAACTGTTCGAAGAATTGCTGGTCGTAGACGAGTTCGGGCGCGACCGTATCGGTGCGGTTTCGGGTGCGCACTTCGCCAGTTATGACGATCTCTTCGAGACTCTGGTCCTCGTCCGTGTCTTGCGCGAACGCCGTATTCGGTAGTGCGAAGCAGCTCATCAGCAGCAGCGTCTTAAGCGCGGCCTTACCCGTGGATTTCATCGCTTTCCCTCCCCTCGAGGTCCCCCGCTCCGGACCGGCGTGAACGCCCGCCTCGTGCCAGGTTGTCATGACAGTCCGATGATACGAACGAAAATTCTAATGCGCAACCATTTTGGAATTTCTCTTGCAGACTTCGGAAGGCGGTGGCAGCAATGCCACGCAGAAACGTTGCAAAACTGCGCTTACACTGCGTGCGCGAACGGCCAGAGGGGATGAAACAATGAGCAAACGCTGGGCTCTCGGTCTTTTCGCAACCGCAGCATTGGCCGGCTGCGCAACAAGTGGCGAGCAGGCGCCCGTACTCCACGCCGTGGCCGAAACTGCGCCGACGGCGCAATCGGACGCCAACGCCGCGGTGCTGCTGCCGCATAGCGACAGCGGCGTGATCCTTGGCTCCAGCGAAACTGACGGCATCGAAGTCTACAGCATGGACGGTGCGCGCACGGCCGCTGTCGCGGCCGGCGCCAGCGTCGCCGTCGATGCCCGCTACGGGGCGCTCGGCGACGATGCGCGCGCGGCATGGACCGTCGCATCGCTCGACGGCGCCACTAACAGTTTGCGCCTTTTTGAGTTCGATGTGGCGTCGAGCGCGTTGGCCGAAGTGAGCGCGGCTCCAATACAGGTTGGCTTTGCCGGCGAGAGCCTGTGCCTTTATCGCGACGCGCGGGATCGTACGCTCTATGCGTTCGTTCTGGGCGGCGCTGGCGAGATCGCCCAGTATATGATTTCGCGCCAAGGCGAAGGTCTCGGCGCGCGCGCCGTCCGGCAATTGCGGGTCGCGTCGGAAGCAAGCTATTGCACCGCGGACGACGCCACCGGCGATCTTTACGTCGCCGAACAAGGCGTCGGCTTTTGGCGCTTCGATGCCGATCCTGAAGCCGAGGTCGTGCCGCAGCTGATCGACGCCGCACGGCTCGGACGCGTGACGGAAGAGGCCGGCGGCGTCGCCGTCTACAATGCAGGCGAAGCGAGCTACCTCGTCGCCTCCGACGCATCCGCCAATCGATTTCACCTTTATGACCGCAACGCTGACCACGCTTATGTCGGAAGTTTCACGCTTGGCGCCGGCGCTTCAGTCGATGGCGTCGAGGCGGCCGGCGGTCTGAACGCCACCAGCTTTGCGATGGGCGCGCACTTCCCGCGCGGCGCGCTCGCCGCCATGGATGACGAGAACGACGGCGGCTCGAATTATAAGCTGATCTCCTGGGCCGACATCGCCGGCGCGCTCAACTTGGCCGAGGGGACGCCGCGCGATCCGCGCACGCCGCTTCAATCCGACGTCGCCGTCGTGCATCCGATCATGGAGACGGCGCCGGTGGAAACGGACGGGGATTCCGCGGACGACCCCGCCATCTGGGTCGATCGCGCCAATCCTTCGCGCAGCCTCATCATCGGCACACAGAAGCAATCTGGGCTTTATGTTTACGATCTGAACGGACGCGTCGTGCAGTTCTTGCCGGACGGGCGCATGAACAATGTCGATCTGCGCGACAATTTCCGGCTTGGGGATCAATCCGTTTCGCTGGTCGCGGCCAGTAACCGAACTGATGACGGCATTTCACTCTACCGGCTCGACGCCGCGGCGCGACGACTCGTGGCTGTCGCCGACGGCCTCCAGCCTACGGGTATGATCGATCCCTACGGGCTCTGCATGTACCAGAGCGCACAATCGGGCCGCACCTACGTGTTCGTCACCGATAGCGAAGGGCCGGTGCGGCAATGGGAGTTGATCGACGCCGGAAATGGCCGCGTGCGCGCCAACCAGGTACGCGACATTCCGTTCGCCACGCAGACCGAAGGCTGCGTCGCCGATGACGCCGCCGGCGTCCTCTACGTGGCGGAAGAAGATGTGGGTCTCTGGCGCCTCGGCGCCGAGCCGGACGCGCCAGCGACGCCGGTTTCGGTCACCACGGTTGAGAGCAATCCGGCGCTGAAAGACGATCTCGAAGGCATCGGCCTCTACGATCTGGGCGGCGGGCGCGGCTATCTCGTGCTCTCGAGCCAAGGCAACAACAGCTACGCGGTTTTCCGCCGCGAAGGCGCAAATGAATATATCGGCTCATTCTCCGCATTGGCGGACCCCGCAAATGGCATCGACGGCATTTCGGAAACGGACGGCCTCGAAGTGACCAGCGCCAATCTTGGCGGCGCGTTGGTGGGCGGCGCATTCATCGCGCAGGACGGCCGCAATATCTCGCCGCCCGAGTATCAAAACTTCAAACTCGTGCCATGGTCAGCGATCGCCGGCGCGCTGAATCTGGAGACGCGGCGTTAGAAGCGGCCACTCGCTGAAAGCCCGAACATAACGCCTTCGTTGCGCGCGCGGACGTCCGAACCGTCGAACGCGCCGAGACGATCGGGATCGAAGAGCGTGCGCCTGCGCGTTTCGGCGTCGTCGGTGACGTTCGACATCCAAGCGCGGAGCTTGAGGCCTGCATACGCCGTGGTCTCGATCCACAATGTCAAGTCTTCGGCGTCCTGTTCGGCTTCGACGCGATCAAGTCGGAACAGCGGCGTTTCGCTCTCCCGCTCGTAATCGACGCCCCAGGCATAGGCGCCGAGGTCCTGGCGGAGTTCGACGCTCACGATGCTTTCATCGATCTCGGAAAGTTCACGTGTTTCCCCCGTCAGCGGATCGGTCGCTTCGCTGCGTTGGCTCATGGCGTCGATGTTGAGTTCGGCATCCCACGGCAGCGGCCATGCGAACTGCACGCGGGCGCCCCACAGAGCTGCGTCGCCAATATTGCCGGGCGCGTCGAAACGATCGCCGGGCGGACCTACGGGAACGATGTCGAGCGCATCTTCGATCGCCCAGCGATAGAGCGTGATGTTGAGTGCGGCATCGTCGCCAAAGCGCCAATCGGCCGCTGCTTCGACACGCCACGATGTTTGCGGCCGAAGGTTTGGATTGCCGGCGTTGACGACTGCGTTCTGAATGTCGGCCGCAGTGACGAAGTCTTCGAAGTCGAGCTGACTCACATCGCGATAGAGCCGCAGACGCAGCTGACTGCGCTCGCCGAGCGCGCGCGCCAGCTGCAGCGACGGCTTGAAATATGTGAGCTCAGTCTGCGCCTCCACATCGCCGCTTTGCGTGAGCCTCGAACGTTCCGCCGCCGCGCCAGCTTCGAGCGTCCAGCGCGGCGCCAGCGGACCAAACAGCATCACGCTCGCTTCGCCGCGCAGCTCCTCAACCCGCACGTTTGCTGACGGCAGCGGCACGGGAACGGGACCCCCGCCATCGTCCTCGGTAAGCGAAAGCCGTTGCTCCAACGTGTTGAACGCAGCTTCCCCACCGAGTTCAAGCCGCCACCCTCCGCGCCATTCGCGCCGCCCCAACGCGCGCATGATCGTCTCGCCGCTCTCGAGGCGCTGGTTCTGCTGCGTCGCCTCTTCCAGAGCGCCCGCGCCATCCGTTTCAAGCGTACTCTCTTGGCCCTCAAAGCGACGACGCGTGATGATCGCCGCCGCTTCCGCCTGCCAGTCGCCCAGCGGGCGGCGGAAGACGACCCCCAACTCGCCGGTCGTCTCGCGCTCGGTGAGATCGCCCGCCTCGGCGCCAACGGATGCGCCGCCCGCATCCGTCATTTGCGCGGCAAATCTCTCGTCCAATTCAATGCGGCTAAGTTGTGCGTTGAACGCCGCCTCGCCGCCCCAGGCTGGCAGGCTCGCTTCGCCCGCGATGCGCGCTTCGCGCTCGTCCGTCGGCAGCGTCTCGGCGTGACGCTCAGTCAACGCGCCGGCGGCGTCGAAATCCGCACGCTCGCCGCCGATCGGCAGATGCTCGATCTCGAGCGCCGCGGATAGCCCGTATCGCACTTCGCCGCGCCGGCCGCTGAACGCCGCCTCACCGCTAGGCGAGACGCGCCCGTCTTCAGCGCGCGCCAATTCGAGCGTCCAGAGTCCCTCGCCGCCGCCCGCGCGCCGCACGACGTTTACGCGCACGGATTGACTGGAGCCTGCAGCGGAAGAGCGGATCAACTCGATCCGCTCCACATCCGACGCAGGGACGGCGGCGAGAATATCTTCGATCTCTCGGGCTTTCGACGCTGGCGGCTCGCCATCGATCAGCACGTTCGTTTGCGCGCCGGCAAACCCGCGCCGCTCCTCCCCTTCGTCGATCCTGAAGCCAGGCACCCGCTCGACCATGTCGAGCGCGGTTCGCGGCGCAAAAGCTTCGAAAAAGGATGGTTCGAATGCCTGCGCGGCATCTGCTTCCGACGCCGCCTCACGCGGCTCTTCCGCGCGCGCCGCAGCGCTAAACAAAAGAGCGCCGATCAGAACGAAAAGGTCAGGCCGCGCAGCAATAGGCACGGGCATGAGAGTACGCGCGTTCTAAGGCTTAAACAAACGGCATGTTTATTCCAAGGAAGGGGACGCGACTTGGCCTAAATTTCCCACGGGCGAGAGAGCCACCAAGAGCTATCTCTATTAGAACTCCACGCGCCACTTTGCGCTGAAGGACTGGTCCCCGTATCCGCCTCCGGCTCTCTGCTCGTATTCGACGCGCAGACTTCCTCCTGCGTACGCCCAATCGACGCCGGCCGTGCCGCTTACGAGCGTGGCCGGCAGCCGGCTTGAGACGGTGAAGTCGGACGCGGTCACCGGCGCGCCTTCGAAGCGCGCGCCGAGATCGATGCTATCTGCTGTGTAGCTGGTCACGCCGACCTGCACGAACGGCCGCAGCACCGAAGTCTCGGAGCCGAACCGCCCGCCGAGCTCGAGCGCCACCGTCGCTGAGCCGACGAAATTCTCCTGATCTTCCATGGTGAGATTGAGAGCGCCGGCGCCGGTTTCGGTGAAACCGCCGGAGAAAATCGCATACCCGTCAATATCCAAGCTCGGCCGCACGTAGAGAGCGCCGTACTCCTGCAAACGCGACGCTCTGAAACGCGCGGCGAGAACGTTGTCGCGGCTGTCGCTTTGGGCCAGCTGCGGCGTGGGGAAGGTCACGATCCGGGTGCGCTGATGCCGCGTGTGCGCATAGTCGAGCGCGCCGGCAAAGAGCCAGTCGCCGATCTCGCGCGTGATCACGCCGCCCAGCATGAAGCTTTCGTTCTCCGCGCGCGCCTGATCGGCAAGCGTGAAGCTGCCGTGCTCGTACCCAAGCGAAAAGCCCGCAAACCATCCATCGCCGCGATCGAATTGCGCCCCCGCCTGATAGCGTGCGGCATCCTGCTCGTAGCCCGGATCGCCGCCGCGTTCGTCCTGCTCGGCGTCGCGCTCACCGACCCGCACCCACGCGCAGGCCCGTTCGCGCAAGCTCCCATCCGGACAACTCATGAGCCCGGTCAAAAAGGCTTGGCTGGCGACGACCGGTTGCCCGCCGGCCGTGAGCGACGCGAACGGATGGATGCCGTCGAGCGCACCGCGGTACGCCTCGCCATCCGTCAGCGCGCCAAGGTAATCCATCAACTGATGGATGTCGTCCGAACCTCCGGCGCCCCAGATGCTCTGCAGGTGACCGGCCAAGCGTTGCTGCGGCGCGCTCAGGCCACCAATGACGTAATCGATGGAAATGACGCCGATCTGAAGCTCGCCGCCGGCGATGCGCGCGTCGTAATCGACCACCAACGTATCGGCGAGGTCGATGTCGATGCCGTTGTTCACGATTGAATCCGCCAATAGCACGGTAACGTACTCGTTCTCACGCAAATCGGCGACGTGCTCGATCAGCGGACGGATGCGTCCATCGAGACTTGCAGCGCCCTGCACGTTCACGAGATCGGAAGAACCGCCGAAGATGAGATCGACGGCGAGAACACCGCTCGCCCCCTGCACGTAATCGCCGCCGATCGTCGTCTCGCCCGCCCTCGCTTCTCCGAACGGCGTGAGTTCGCCCATGTTCATTAGCGGGCCGCCGCCGATATTGACCGCCGCGCCGGACGCGAACACGCCCGCCGCGTCGTTGAAGAACGAGTTGTCGCCGCCGCCCAGGCCGACGCTGCCCTCGATGCGGCCGAAATTGACCACGTGGTCATCGCCGTCAGTGGCCGCGATAGCGATGCCCGACGCGGCCGAGATCAGACCTCCATTGTTGATGATCGTGTTTGTTGCCCCGCCCGACACCATGATGCCGGCGCCCGCTTCGCCGTCGCCGCCGCGAATCTCGCCGCCGTTGAGCGTGATGGTGATGTCGCCGCCGCGATAGCCGACATTTGCTCCGCCCATGCTCTGCGCGAAAATGCCGATGGAGTTTTCGCCATAGGTGCGGATGTCGCCATCGTGCGTGATGACGATCGCGCCGGCTGTCCCATCCGCTCCATTGGAGCCCGAGAAGCCGAGGGAAAGCCCTGGCGCATCGCTGGCGCTGCCGCCTGCGCCTCCGCCGCCGCCGATCGATTGGGCGAAGATGCCGTAGGCGTTGTAGCCGAAGGTCGATATCGCGCCTGTCGTCTGGATCGTGACGGTTTGGCCGTCGCCGCCGCCGCCGGCGTCTCCGGCGACGCTGAGATTGCCCACCGACAATGCGATTCCCGTATCGACCTCCAAGAGCCCAAACGGATCGACGCCGAAGGAGATCGTGCGCGTTTCGATATTGCCGCCAAGACCGCCGCCGCCGCCGACGCTCTGCGCGAACACGCCATGCGCGAAATCGCCTTCGGTTGCGATATTTCCGTCGACGCTGACGAACACCGCGCCGCCATCGCCGCCGCTGCCGCCCTCGCCGCCGAGATTGATGCTGCCCCAGGTGCTTTCTTCGGCCGAGCCGCCGATGCCGCCGCCGCCGCCCACGCTCTGTGCAAGCACGCCGATGGCGCCGCCGCCGAACGTGATGACGTCACCGGTCTGGTGCACCGCCACCGCCCCGCCGTCGCCCGACGATCCGCCCCGGCCGCCGATCGAGAGGGAGAACGAGGTCGGCGTATCGTGCTCGCCGGCGCCAAGGCCGCCCATGCCGCCGCCGCCGCCCACGCTTTGCGCCATGACGCCATAACTCAGCGCTTGCAGCGTTGTGATGGCGCCGAAATTATCGACGGTGACTGCGCCGCCGTCGCCCGCCGAGCCGCCCGAGCCGCCGACGCCGCCGCCGAAGCTAATGTCCCCGGCGGCTGTGCCGCGGCCTGCGCCGCCCATGCCGCCGCCGCCGCCGACGCTCTGCGCGAACACGCCCGTCGACATGACGCCGCCGGTGAGAATCTCGCCAAAATTCTCCACGAACACGGTTTGGCCATCGCCGCCGGCGCCGCCTGCGCCGCCAATGCTGAGGCCGATTCCGAACGATTGCGGCTCGGGCTCTGATCCCGACTGGCGCCGTCCTCTTCGACCGTGGCTGCCCGCTGAATCCGGGATATCGGCGACTTCGTCTTGCAGATCGCCATAACGCTCGCGCGCGCGGCTACGGTCTACATCGCTGGAATCCTCGAAACCGATGTCAGGCGCTTCGGGCAGACCGAGCGACTCGAACAACGAGCTTTGATCGCCGGCGCCTCCGATCCCGCCGCCGCCGCCGATCGACTGCGCCGTGATGCCGTTGGACATCGCTCCGAGCGTGATGATGTCGGCGCCGGCCGCGTTGCGCACTGTGACATTGCCGCCGTCATCGCCGTCGCCGCCTGCGCCGCCGACCGAGACGTTCACCTCGACGCTGGTGGAGTTGCCTTGCGACAGCGACATGGTTCCGGTCGAAGCGTCCCCGCCCAGACCGCCGCCGCCGCCAACGCTCTGAGCGAAGATGCCAGTGGACTGGTCGCCGAGCGTATGCACTGAACCGCTATTGGTGACCTCGACATCGCCGCCGACGCCACCCGCGCCGCCAGCGCCGCCGACGGCAACAGAGATGCTGATTTCCACGCCCTTGCGCGCATTGCCCGTGACGCTTTGCGCCATGCTCGAGCCGCCCGCGCCGCCACCGCCGCCGACACTCTGCGCAAACACGCCGAAGCTATTGAAGTCGTGCGTGGTGATGACGCCGGTGTTGACGACATCGACGTCGCCGCCGTCGCCGCCGAGCGCGCCGCCGCCGCCGAGCGCAATACTCGCGGCCAAGCTGAACTGATCGCCGCCGGCGAAGGCGTAGCTGTAGGCCGAACCGCCCGCGCCGCCGCCGCCGCCGACGCTCTGCGCGAACACGCCGTTGGAGAAGTCGCCATGGACGTCGATCTGGCCGGAGTTCAGCACATTCACGTAACCGCCGTCGCCGCCGACGCTGCCGTCGCCGCCGATCGCCACGGAAGCGGCGGCGCCGGGGCCGAACGCCACCGCGGTGGCCGAGCCGCCGACGCCGCCGCCGCCGCCTACGCTTTGTGCGAAGACGCCATTGCCGCGCTCGTTGCCGACGAGGATCGAGCCGCTGTTGTCGGCCCACACTTCACCGCCGTCCCCGCCCGCGCCGCCGCGCCCGCCAACAACGACCGTTGCGAACAGACCGACGCCGAGCGCATCGCCGCCCGCGCCACCGCCGCCGCCGATCGATTGCTGAAAGATGCCCGAGGCGCCGACGCCCACCGTGCTGATTTGGGCGTCGTTGGTGACGCTGACATAGCCGCCGTTGCCGGCATCGCCGCCGGCGCCGCCATTGACATTGATCCAGCCGCTGCCGTCGCCGCCTTGCCCGCCGCCGCCGCCGATGCTCTGCGCGAAGATGCCGTGCGCGCCGTAACCGAGCGTGCCGATGACTGCGCCTTCCTGATTGGTGATGTAAATCGCGCCGCCATCCGGGCATCTGCCATCGAAGATGCAAAGCTCGCTCGCCGCGCTGCCGCCTCCGCCGCCGCTCGAACCAAACGCGCCGATCGCATCGCCGCCGGCGCCGCCTTCGCCGCCGAGACTCTGCGCATAGATGCCGTAGCTGCGCCGGCCCTCGGTGAAGATCGCGCCGTAATTATCGACGTTGATGTCGCCGCCGCCTCCAGCTGGGCCGCCGCCCGCGCCGCTGCCGACGAGGATGTACCCGTCATCGCCGCCGCGGCCGCCAGCGCCGGCGATGGATTGCGCGAAGATGCCGTAGGAGACATCGCCGAACGTATGGAGTTCGCCGCGATTGACGACGCCGACGAGCCCGCCCATGCCGCCGGGCCCGCCGACGGCTGGACTGCGTCCGGACCCCCAATCGCTGTCGCCGCCTTCGCCGCCGACGCCGCCGCGCGAACGCGCGATGATCGCCGAGGCGCCGTCGCCATACGTCGTGATGCCGCCGCCGGCGAGCACATCGACGTACACTTCGCCGCCGTCGCCGCCCCAGCCGCCTTCGTTAGCGGCGTCGCTCACGCTCGAGCCGCCGCCGTGGCCGCCATCGCCGCCAGTCGAAAGCGCGATCACGCCGGCGGCGTTGTCGCCATGCGTTACGATCGCGCCGCCATAGACGACTTCTGCCAAGCCGCCATTGCCGCCGCGCCAGGTTACGTCGTTGAAGCCAAAGCCGCCTGCGCTAAGCGCATAAACGCCATACGCGGAATGCCCGTGCGTCGTGATCGAACCGCTGCCTTCGATCAGCACATGTCCGCCGACCGATCCCCCGTCATCGATCGCGCCCAAGCTGCGCGCGAAAATGCCGACGCTCGAGGCGCCGTGCGTGACGATCTGGCCCTCATTGACGACATGAATGTCACCGCCTGGACCAATCGGCGCGAGCAGCCCGCCCTGCGACTGCGCCCAGATGCCGAGCGCGTTGGCGCCGAACGTTTCGATCAGACCAGTATTGGTGAGGCTGATATCGCCGCCCCCGCCGGTCTGCGTGCCCAAAGCGGCGCCGTCGCCGCCGGTGCTGACGGCCGCGAGCGCGGCGGTGACATGACCCAATTCCTCCGGCGGCGGCGGCGCGCCCCAGTACGCAAGCTGCGCTTCGTTGTAGGCCAGATAGTCGTAAACCACCGGAACGAGATCAGAGAGGTCCGCTGGCATCAACAATTCCGCCGGTATGAAGCCGCCGGTGCAGAACGGCCCGATGATGGCGCAGTTGAAGTCCGTGATCAGCTGCAACGCCGCCGCGTCGGGCGTTTCCATTTCGAGCGCGAGGCGCACGTCTTCGCCGAACGCGAGATTGTTCGAGAGCTGCATCAGCAAGCCGGGATTGCCGGCGTTCGCCGCGCGCGTCGTCTGCGCCAGCTGCGTGTCGTAAGTGATGGCCGCGGCGGAGCTGATGCTGATATCGGCGGCCGTCGTGTTCGGATTGCCGACAACGCCGAGTGTAATTTCGGAATAGCCGCGCGTGTCGACCGTCACGGCGGAAGACGCGGAAGTCTGCGCGTTGACCACGACCGTATCGTCCAGCGTCAGCGAGAGCTCAGTCGGCGCTAGCGGATCGGATTCGACCACGCCGCTCAGGCCGATGACCGGGAAGAGTGCCGAGCTGTCGATCGGCGACGTCAGGTCATGAATCGTGAGGTCGTGGATCACGCCGGCATCTGCCGCGACACCGAACGGCAGATCGCCGCTGCACTCGCCGACATCGCCGCTCACGCTGCAATCGGCCGCCGCTGTGCCCGGCAGGTTTGCGGCGGCGGCGACGAGGCCCATCGCTGCGGCTTGCAAAAGCTTGGTGCGAAGCGATTTGCGGGTCATGCGCGCCCTCCTGTCACCAGCCAGCGCGCGCCGCATCGGCGCACACATGCGGCCAGCCCTCCAGCCGGCGAAAATCCCACGAAGATGGGCTCGCCATAACCGCGACCTTGGTCTTAAGACTGGGTCTTAGACGGCGGCGTCCGCGCCGCATCCAAGCCTTGTGGAGCGATCGCCGCGATGAGATTCCTGATCGTCGACGACCATTCGCTGCTCCGCGACGGCTTGGCGGCGCTTTTGCGCCAGCTCGGGCCCGACACCGAAGTGCTCGCGGCGGGCGACGGCGCCGCCGCGCTCCAGATCGCCGAACGCGAGACGAATTTGGACGCCGTCATTCTCGACCTCGCCATGCCGGACATGGACGGCGTCGTCGCGCTCGACGCCTTCGGCGCGCGCTGGCCCGATCTGCCGGTCATAGTACTTTCGGCGTCCGAGAGCGCCGCCGATGTGCGCCGGGCGATGGCGTCAGGCGCGCTCGGGTATGTGCCGAAGTCCGCCAGTCCGCAAACACTGCTCGCCGCGATCAAGATGGTCTTGGCCGGTGAACTCTACGTGCCGCCGCTATTGTTGGATGACGAGGAAAGCGCGGCGCGTGCGAGCTCCACCAAACTGACGCCGCGCCAGATTGATGTGCTGGCCTGCATGTGCAAGGGCCTGTCCAACAAATCCGCTGCCGCGCAACTCGACATGTCGGAGAAGACGGTGAAGGCGCATGTCACCGCCATCCTGCGCGCCTTGGGAGCGACGAACCGCATGCAGGCGGTGGCCATCGCGCGCGAGAACGCGCTGTTGCCTTAGCTCACCTCTCTGCGCCTGCGCGCACGAGATTGCCGATCAGCGCGCGCAGGCGCGCCTTCACCACAGGCTTGTGCAACACCGGCAGCCCGCTCGCCGCGGCCTGGCGAAGTTGTTCAGGAGCGGTGTCACCGGTGATGAGCGCGGCTGGAACAGAAGCGCCGAGTTCACGGCGCAGGCGATCTATGGCCGCAAAGCCATCGCCTTCGGTCAGCCGATAGTCGCAGAGGATCGCATCAGGAAGGCGCTTGTCTTGCGCATAGGCGCCAAGCATTTCGTCGGCGGAGGCGGCGACGCTCACCTCATGTCCCCAATTTGTCAGCAACGCCTGCATGCCCGCGCGAACGCCGTGGTCGTCGTCGATCACCCAGATGCGGCCAGCGCATGTCTCACGGAGCGGCAGCGGCGCAGCGTCGGCGGCTTCAGGCGCCTGCGCCAGCCGCGCGGACACCCGCACGACGCTGCCGCGTCCAAGCCGCGACCGCAGATCGATCTCATGACCAAGCAGCGTGCAAAGCCGCCGTACGATCGATAGTCCCAGCCCAAGGCCCTTGGTTCGGCTCTTATCGGCTTGGTAGAATTCGCGAAACACCAATTCGCGCTCATGCGCCGCTATGCCGGGCCCCGTATCCCAGACCTCGATGGCGCCGCGGCCTTCCACGATGCGCACCGCCGCGAGCACACTGCCGCGTTCGGTGTGACGCACGGCGTTTGAAATCAGGTTTCGCGCAATCCGCTCGAGCATGACGGCGTCACTCAACACCCAAACGTCTCGTGGGCGCACCCTCACATCTATGCCTTTCGCCTCGGCCTCGGGCCGCACTTCATCCGCCAACCGCTCCAGCAAAGGCCCCACCGCGACGGGTCGCACGCGCGGCTCGACGACGCCGGCGTCGAGCCTCGAGATATCGAGCAACGCGCTGAACAGATCGTCCAGCGACTCCGTCGCAGCGTCGATCTTGTCGACGAGACTCGCCGCCGCCGGCTCCAGGCGCTCGTGCTTCAGCGCCCCGACCAAGAGTCCAAGCGCATGCACCGGCTGACGCAAATCGTGGCTCGCTGCGGCAAGAAAGCGCGACTTCGCCAAGTTTGCGTCCTCTGCCAGCTGCTTTTGCGCACGCAGGTCCTCAGCCAACGCGGCGTTCTCAAATCCGAGCGTCAGCGCCTGAACGACGCCGGCATTGAAACGCAGCGCCAACCAGGCGACGGAAGGAATCCAAATCGCCGCGAGCAGCGCGTAAGCGACATGGACGACATCACCCTGCGCCAAGCTCCAGATCGCCGTCGGGATCATCGCCGGCAGAAAGAAGCCGTAGAACGCAGGTATCCAGCGGCCGAATGACGCCAGCGCGCCATAGACAATGGCCGACAAGAGCACGATCACGAGCAGCTGCAGATCGAGCCGATCCGGCGCCATCATGAATACCGAACCGACGCCCCAGGAGAGGCCGCCGGCGATGCAGCCCGCCGTGAACCAGCTCGCCCATTTGCGCCACGCGCGCTTGGCGTCCGGCGCGCGCGCATAGACGAGAGCGAGCGCCACGCGCGCTATCGTCAGCAGAGTGACAATCCCGAACCAGACGGCGGCGACCGCCACGTCGATGACGTGCTGCTGCACCAGCAGCAGAGCGAGCACACCGCCCGCAAGCCACGTCGACATCATGCCGACAAGGACGTTCTTGTAGAGCCCCGCGACCTGCTCCTGCCGCACCTGCTCCAACCAGGGCGGCGCGGCTTTGTCGGGCGAACGGACAGCCAGCATCACGATCGACGGAAGCGCCAGAGGCTGCGCGTCGTCAAGGCGACGCCGAGACGTCGTTGGGTTTCGCCGACGGGCGAAATCCAAAATTGCTAGATCGGCCAGTTGAAGCAGAGAGCACGCGGCAGTCGCCAAGCCTACGAAGCACACGTCGAACGCCCGAAGGCCGAGAAGCTTGCGATCGCCGCAAAGCTGCGAGCCCTGGACAGGCCGGTGCTCGACTCGATTTCTGCGTTCACCCCGCGCGCCGCGTGTTTGCCGAATACCTAGAATTCGACCGGAAAGTCGGATTTAGAACCGCGCCCTTATCGTTTCCCTTCAAGGCTTTGGACCCGATTTTCGCCGACTTTTGGGTCGATTCAAAAAATGGTGGGCGCGACAGGGATTGAACCTGTGACCCCTCCCGTGTGAATCGAAAAGGGTCAATTTTTGGCCATTCCAGGCCATCTCAGCCTCTCGCACGATTTGCCAAATTTCTCATTGTTTCTGGCAACTTATACAATTGACACGACCTGAGCCAATTCAGGCTATTTCAAGGCAGCCAACCCGCTTCGCTACTAATTCGCTACCAATTTGACCACTCTTTCGTTTTTATACGCTTATGATTTCATGTATATTTTCGGTTGAAAGCCGGAATCTGGCATGCCTCGAAAGCGCTCCCCTAGCACAGGTCTACTGACGGACACGGCCGTCCGCGCCCTCCTGCGCCGGGGAAAACCGGGCGATTATCTCGATGGCGCGACGAGCGGTCTTTACTTCCGGGTCGGCAAACGCGGCGGGACTTGGTCTTTGCTCTACCGGGTCACCGGACATGGGGGCGTCAGCGTGACTGGCCATAAGATCAAGGGCGCGATGAGGCGCATGCATTTGGGCGACTACCCAAATGTCACCTTGGCGACTGCGCGGGAGAACGCGGCCGCAGCGCTGGCCCTCGCAGGAGCGGGAGACGATCCTCGCGAAGCGCCTTCCGCGATCAAAGTTGCGCGTGGCAAAACGCTCTCGTGGCTAGTCGATGCTTATGTCGAGCAATACGCAAACAAAGCTCTGGTGAATTCCAAGACCGGCGCGTCGATGCTGAAGCGCCACTGGACGCCTTTCTTCGGCAACCGCGCCTTTTCCTCGCTGAAACGCTCCGAGCTCAATGAACGCCTTAAGGTGATCGCCGCCTCAAACGGACCAGGCGCAGCGATGGATGCCAGGCGCTGGATCATGAGCGTCTATGGCTGGGCCATTCGAGAGGAGATTGCTGCTCACAATCCGGCCGTGGGATTGATCGGCAAGGACGGGCTTCGCCAAAAGCCGAGCGATCTACGATCGCGCGAACGGGTTTTGACAATCGACGAAGCGCGCGCCGTCTATCGCGCCACCTTCAAGATGGCTTCGCCCTGGGGCGAACTCGCGCGCATCCTCTTGCTTACGCTTGGGCGGCTCGGTGAATTCTCCCAAGCCGAGCGGGGCTGGTTCGATCGCGGCGGGCGCAATCTCGAAGTGCCAGGCATGGGACATAAAAATAAGCAGCCAAAGACCATCCCACTCACCGATCTCACGTTCGAGATCGTCGATCGACGCCCCGCGGGCAAGGCCGGCCCGTATCTGTTCTCGACGACAAATGGCGAGAAAGGCATTTACAGCTTCGCCGACACTTACGCGAACAAGCTGCGTGAACTCACAGCGATAGAATTAGGACGGCCGCTGCCGCACTTCACGCCGCATGATTTCCGCCGCACGGGTTCTACGCATCTGACCGGTCTGGGCGTCAACGAGGAGGTGGTTGAGACGCTTTTGGGCCACAAGATTCGAGGAGTGCGCGGCATCTACATGAAGCACAAGTTTCTCGAAGAGCGGCGTGCAGCCCTAAGGCTGTGGGAGAGTAAAGTCCTTGGAACGACAAGCCGCGGACAAAGGACAGCCAAGCGCGCCAAGGTCTCACAACCCCAGTAAAGGATGAAGTTTTATCCAGAGCACTTCTCTTGAAGCGGCTCCGGCTTGCACAAGGAAATAGCGATATGCGGGCGCGTCCGCTTCACGTGGCAGCCAGCGGCGCCAGTAGCGCAACAGTGCATTTATCGCGTTTGCGGATGGCGCCCTACGCAGCCATAGGCGAGGTCTGATTTACATGCGGTGCGAGCACGGAGAACGTACACCTCTGCCTAGTAAAGGCCGCCGCTGAAGCTTGATCTACAGACGATCTGTCATCATTGGCCTGGTGCGCTAGGTGCAGCGTTGCTGGTCATAAATGTGACTTATCCCTGCAAGACCTCGATGCAGCCCATTTCAGCGCTGACTCCAGATAGCGCGATCCGATCATCGCACCGGGCGCGAACGCGTGGTGGAGCTCTGGCAATTCGACCGGCGTGAACGCCACATGCGCACGGCCATGTTCGCGAGATCGATGAGATGGACGTTCAAACTCGACTTTGCCGGCCAGACGCATTCACCCAGTCAGCGACAGCAGGTCCAATACGCCGGGTCGTGTGCTTGCGACAATATTATTCAAAGCGCAGCGGCGTGTGAGCCAACCGCACTCACACGCCGCTGGTTCCTGCTGGTGCGACGATCGTAAGCGTGAAGACGGAGCCTGCGTTTGAGGCGCTCTTGGCGGTGGGATCGCCGCCCATCGCTTTCGCCAGCCGGCGCCCCAGCGCTAGACCCAGCCCAGAGCCGTCTCTTTGGAGCGTGAGCCCGGCCATCAGGTATGCTGATAACGCCGCGCGCCCCAGCGAGGAAGTGCGCGCAGAGCACCTTGCAGTGCGCAGAGGGAACGCACTTCACGCCAGCGCCATTGGCATTGAAGCTCAATTTATGGCTGGAGTGGTGATGAAACGCAGTACGTCCCCCCTGGGCTTCGGATGCGCCCATTTGCTCTCGCGCACTGATCGGCAGACTGCGCTGCGCTGCCTTGAAACCGCTCTCGACCAGGGCCTGACCCATTTCGATGTCGGCCGTTCTTACGGTGATGGCCAGGCGGAGCATGTATTAGGTGAGCTGGCGCATCGGCGCTGGCGCGAGATGGTCATCGTCACTAAGGCCGGGATCGCACCGCCTTCCCTGCTTGGACGGATACGTCGACGCCTTCAATCGTGCGACACCCATCGCTCAGGTTTATTCAGGCCCCACCAGCTCTCAAGCTCCCTTGAACAAAGTCTCAAAGCGCTTCGGATGGAGCGTATTGATGCGCTTTTGCTGCACGAATGTAAGGACGTTGATATCTCGGACGCCATTATAGAATGTCTGGATGGATTTAAACGCCGAGGCATGATCGGCATGTTTGGCATCGCCACCAGCCCCGATCACACACGTAAAATCCTAGATCGCTGGCCGCATACTTTTGAGATTGTGCAGATCGAAGACGATCTGGAACGGCCTCTGCCGGAGCACAGTGGACAGCTCGTCACCCACTCGGTGATCCGCGCCGACAACTCTCCCGAGCGCGCTCTGCGCCGAGCGCTCTTGCGCAACAAGAGCGGCGTCGTCCTATTCTCGTCCAGCAACCCGGAACATATCAAGGCGAACGTAAAACTGACAGAAGATGTGCGCACTTTGTCAGCTCAATCCGCCAAATTCATCTCGCTGTCCGCCGACTCGCGGCCATTGCATGCCTGATCCTGGAATTTTGAGAAACCGATACGTCACCCGCCCCCAGGCAGCGCGGGATCCTCGGGTGCGAGTGATATCGGCGAGCGTTCGGCGCATGCGGCCGGAGACGTAGGCGAGAGCACCTTTCGATCGCCGCATCGACCGCGTTCTTCGCGCTTCGTCGCCAAAGGCTGCGCTAACGGATTCCTGACGCTGCAACCCTCTTTTCCCGGGCCGCTCCATTCACCTTGCCTGCTGACGCGGGCGGTGGCGCAGGGCCAGGAGGAGCCATTTGAGCTGACCCCGATCGAAGCGGCGAACCGCAGCGTCCTCCACCACGCTTGAGCCTGCCATTCGCACGCCGGGGACGAGGCCCTCGCGTAAGCGGCGCGCTACCGTCGCGCGCGACACACCAAAGAGGCTTTGGATATCCTTGTAAGTGAACCAGAGCTGGGTCTGCGGCAGCGCTTCAAGCGCCGCGGCGACGCTCTCATGGGCCTCGTCCGAATAGGCCGGCATGTCATCCAAGCAAAGCACGCGCGACGCCCGCTCATCGGTCACGCGCGCACCGGCGCTGCGCAATGCGGGCTTTGCCGCGATGGGTGTAACCGACGCCGGCAGGGTTTTGATCTCGGCAGAGGCAGCCATCTTCTCGGCGACCTCCGCATCGAATAATGAGAGTTGCCTTGAGCCCACCTGCTCCTTTGCGCCATCGCGCCCTTTCGCGCCTGCTGACGGTTTCGCCGGCCGATCGGCCACAATGGCGCTAGGTTCACCGGCTGTCATTGCGGTGCTCGCGATAAGGACGAAGGCCAATGTCGCGCATAACGAGGACGCGCACGGGCGCGCCGGCGCGCACACGCAAGGTCGGGCGCACGGAGAGTTCGCGTTCAACAATCCTGCCGCCAATACGAGCCGATTCCTGTGCGGCAGCGTCGCCCAAGCTTTGTGACAAGGATGCGCCATCATCGTCATCTTCGGCATTGTTGGCGACAACGCTGGTAATGGCCGAGAGCGCAATGGCGCCGGCTAGACGATCAAAGTGATTATCCGTCCGGTCGCGAAGCCCCGCAGCGCCTGAGGGATCGGCGCCCTGCATGTTCTGTAGATTGACGCTCCAGCCGTTCGGCAGAATGATCCTGTTCCAGACCAGGACCAACCTGCGATCGCCGTAGGCGACGGCGTTGTCGTATGCGCCGATGAGCCGCGAGCCCTGCGGGATGAGAAGATGCGCGCCAGTGACGGTGTCGAAAACCGGCGCCGTCACCTGTGCAATGACGCGTCCGGGCGCATCGGAATTAAGTTCGGTGGAGAGCGCCGCGGCGATGACCGAGCCCGCCATAATCTCATAACGCGAACGTGGCGCCATCAGCCGCGAAGACAAGCGGTCGCCGTCGTCGCTTTCGCGCGCGCCGCCCGCGGAGGGGCTGAAAAGAATGGGCGCCGCGCGCGCGATCTCCTGGGGATCGGCTTCAGCCGGGGCGGACGCTGGCGCTGGACTGACCGACGCCGGCTGGCCCGACCACATCGGATCCGTTGGCGGCGTCAGCTCTGAACCTGATATGGGATCGGCGCCGCTCACATCCTCAGCGAAACTCTCACCTAGATCAGCGCTCGCATAGTCCCCTGGCGCGCCCTGAATCGTTTCAGGCGGACCGCCAGCGGTCGCTTGCGCATCGGTTTCGCGCGCGAACCGGCTGGGCGGCGCGCTCAGTCCGAACAGCAGCGCGGCTGAGACGATTGCGGCTAAGGTGATAGCGCCGCCCATCAGCACTTTGCGCGAGAGTCGCTTGGGCGAAGGCGCGCGCGCCCGGATTGAGAGATCGGGTTGTGGCGCGGGCGCGTTAGGTTCGACCGCTTCACTCATGGCCGGCCCCACCGCTGGCGTCGCCGCGAAGAGATGAGTTCGGCCCGCTCAATGCGCACGATCTGTGGCGCGCGTACGCCCAGGCGCAGCTCGGCGCGGTCGAACACGCGATCGACCATATAACGGCGCCCATCGATACGATAATTGACAAGCTCGGCGCCTTCGCCGGTGATGACAAAGAGCGGCGGCAATTCGCTTCCCTCTGTCGCCTCCGCGAACTCAATCCAGGTCCGGCGTCCATCGTCGAACACGCGCAATGGCGCCCACGCCGGGCGCGCGCCGCGCACGACACGCACGCGATAGTCAAAATTGAGCGAGCCGCCTCGCCTGTCGGATGTCTGTTCGCCAGCATCCGGATAACACCAGGCGATCTCGGCCGAATAAGCGTCTCCTGCTTGTGATATCGCTTCAACGAGATAGGTGCGCCGGTCGGTAACAAGCACGATATTGGTGCGCAGACCGGCCGCGGCTGGTTTGACCAGGAGTATGGTGCGCGAGCCTTCCACGCCTTGCGCATTGGCTTCGCTCACTTGCCAGCGCGAGGTGTCGCCCGCGGCCACGTTGGTCAGCGTCTCGCCCTCTTCCAAGAGAATGGTCGAGATGAAGTTAGGGTTGGCGTAAAGTTCGAAGATGGCGCCTGGTCCGTAGGTATAGACATAGCGCGCGCCCCGAAAGCCATCGCGCTCCGGTCGCTGTCGTGCGGCGCCATTAGCCGCGATCCAAGCTTGCCCTGCAGAGCGCGCCCTGTGCGCAGGCGCAGAAGCCTGCTCCACTATCAGAGGACGACAGTTTGCGGGCCCATTGTTGACCATGGCGCCATCCTGCGCGAGCGCCGGGAGGCCGCAGAACAGCAGAGCGCCGCAGACGCTCACAAATACGAGGATTCTCATCGCACGCGGCTCCATGAGAAATCGGAGATCAGAAGGCCAAGGGGATTGACGGCAAGGTCGTCGGCGTTGCGCGGCGGACGCGTCGTGACGGTGAAGACGCCGCTATAGGCCTCGCCGGCATTCGAGCCCGAGCTATTGGTGCTGCGCTCGATCCAGCTCACCTCGTAGGAATTGTCCGAGCGCGCAATGATGGATCGAACGTAAACCGTGCGACCCACCCGCCCGAGGCTCAGGAACGGATCGTCCTGGCGTGCGATCTCAGTGAGTTGCGCAGCGGCCTGCGGTGTCAGAAATCTATACGCTTCCAGCCAGTTTTCGCGCAGCACCACGCCATCGGTCGGCAAGGAGCGCACAAGGCGCACGAAACGGCCAATATGATAGGCGGTTTGCGCCTCGTTGGGCGTCCAGTGGCGCTCGGCCGCGCGAACGCTCAAGACCTGCCCCTGCGGATCGACCTCGACGACATGAACATAGGTGCGCTGCTGCAGCGCGATCGCGGTGGCGCCAATGACCGCGATCGCGGTCGCGGCCAAAGCAGCGAAAGCCGTTCGCCGCCAGCTGCGTGCGGAAAGAACCGCACTGCCCATGCGCGCGTCCCATTCGGCCTGCGCGCGCCGGTATGGCGTCTCAGGGGGCTCGGGCGCGAAATTCTTCACTGGAGCTCTGAACGGAAAGCTCATGGACTGCCTCCACTGCCTGAGGCGGGTGGCGCTTTTGGCCGCGCGCGCATGCCCGCATAATTGATCGCTGCTTGCGGCGGGGCGCGGCCGCCGCCGCCGCCGCGGCCGCCGCCGCGTCCAGGCCGACGCGCGCCGCCTGCCAATGCGCGACCGCTAGCGACGAGCGCGCCGGCGCCCTTGAAGGCGACCCAGCCGCCGAGGGTAGTTGCGCCGACCGCCCGTACGGCAGCGCCCTGGCCGGCGCGCATCGCATCGGCGCCCGAAAGATGCGGCTGACCCTGAACCACTTCGGTGGCGAGGTTGGGCGCGAACCAAGCGAGCGCCATTACCGTCAAGCCGAACAGCATGACATTGAGCGCCCCGCCTTCGTCCAGTGTGAGCGTGGCCGGCAAGCTGTCGACAAACGTCACCGAGATGGAGGCGACGAAGGCGAGTACGAAGAGGCGCACGGCCGAACCGACCACCCAGCCGATCGGACGCTCGGCCACCCATGAGGTGCCGCTGAAGACGCCCCAGGGGAGCGCGACGAAGGCCGCAAGGGCGCCGAGCTTGAACGCGATCAGCGCCACGAACACTTGCAGCGCCAGAAGGAAGAAGCCGAGCATCGCGGTGAAGGCGGCGACATAGATGGCGATGAGCGGACCAAAATCGGTGATGATGTTCATGCCCTCCCCAAGTGCTGCCGTGCGGCCAAACATTTCGACGCCGATCTCGGCGACGCGTCCGGGATTGTGCAGATCCGCCATGCTGATGCCGTCGCCGCCGGCCTTGAGACCCAGCATCGCGCCCGATTGATTGATTGCGGTGGAAAGCGCGTCCCAATTGTTGATCAAGAACGCGAAGAGACCGACGAACAGCACCTTGCGGAAGAAGGCCGCCGTCGGGGCTTCTTGCGCCAAAGCCCATTGCGCGCCAGCGAGCGTGATCGAGATGATGATGAGCGCGTTCAGCACGAAGGCGATGTCACCGGCGATCAGGCCGAAGCCGGAATCCGCGACCACGAGGAAGCGGTCGAGGAAGCTGTTCAGGGTTTGCGGCTCCATCACGCGCACCTTTGCTCTTAGAAAGCGCTGCGCGCGGGATCGGACGCGACGCGCCGCTCAGCCGGGAAAGCGCGGCGGCGGATTTCTGCCGCGCGTTCTTCACGCGCGAGGCGCTCCATGCGTTCAGTTTGAAGCGCCCGGCCCTGGGCGACGAGTAGTGCGTGGATTTCCGTGAGCTGACTGGCTTGGACGCCCAGCAATTGATTGCCGGCCTGGATCGCGCCGGTCTGGCCTTCGGCGTCCGATGATGACCGCATGGCGCGCTCGATCTGGCCTTGCGCGCCTTCAATCGAGGCGATCGCGCGCGCTTGCGCTTCCATGGCGCGGCGAATGCTGGCGCGGCTTTCATCGAGCCAGCGATCCGATCGGCCCAGCACGTCGGCAAGATCGTAGTCTTCCCAGGTCTCGGGATAGAGCGTGCGCAGGTCTTCGCCGAGCGCTTCGACTTCGAAGGCGAGCCCTTCGACCCGCGTGAATAAAGCGCGCGCTTCCCCGATGGAGCGTGTGAGCTCCGGCGAGAGCTGAAGCGGGTTCCGTCGCAGCATCGCCGCCGCCTGCTCGATTTGCGCCGCTTGGTTTTTGAGCTGCTCCACCATGTGCGATACCTGGGTGATGCTCTGGGCAAGATTGGCCGGATCGATGACCACCCGTTGGGCGTGCGCCTGACGCGCGTGCGCAGCAAACAGCATCAGCGCGAGCGCGAGCGCAGTGATCGTCTTCAGCTTTGCCATACGCATGACATCCTCCTGCTACTGAGCCGCCACCGCATCGGCGGGCGTGTCGATCTCATCGGCCGCGCGCATGAAGCGGCGCACCGCCTCGGCGGCGGCGGTCTGCCCGCGCGCCTCCAGCCAGGCCGGCGCAAAAGCGCGGCCGGGCGCACTCGCCGAAACCTCGTCGATTGCGGAATGATCCGCGGGCTTCGAGGCCGAGACGAAAGCCAGCGCTGCGGGTCCAAGGCCCAGTTCGAAGAGCCGCGCCCCATCTCGGTTCACGAGGTAATAGTCGCGTTTTGGCGTCGCGCTCGCGATGAGGTCGATCTGACGGCTGTTGAGGCCCAGCGCCTCATAAAAGGCGCGTGAGCGCGGCTCGCGAGCGCGATCGTTCGCCAGATAGATGCGTGTTAGACACGCCTCGATAATGGTGGAGGCGATCGGGCTTGCTTCGACGTCGGCCAATTCCTGGCTCGCGAACATAACGGCGACATTGCGCTTCCGGAGCGTCTTCAGCCATTCTTGGATTTGAGCGGCAAAAAAAGCGTCGCGCAGGAAGAGCCAAGCCTCGTCCAGAATGAGCAAGGTCGGGCGTCCATCGAAGCGCGCCTCAAGCACGTGAAAGAGCGCGGCCAGAACGGCGCCTGCCGCCTCGCCCTTGCGCATCAGCTCGTTCATCTCGAACGCCTGCACCCGCCCCTCGGCGAGCGTGGTGCAGTCATGATCGAGGATGCGCCCAAGCGGACCCGCATGCGTGAATGGAAGCAGACCTGCGCGCGCTGAAGCGTCCTGCAGAAGCGCAGCGTAGAGCGTAAGCGTGCGGTCCTCCCGCGCCCGTTCGCCCAAGAGCTCAAGCACGCGCCAGAGCTCGCGCTTAAGTTCGGGCGTAACTGCGATATGGGCGCCGGCGAGGAGCCCCTCGATCCATTCGAGCGCCCAGGCGCGCTCAGCCGGATCGTCGACGGCTTCGAGCGGCTTGAGGCCTAGCGCGCCCTCTTCGCCTAGATCGAAAAAGTCGCCGCAAAGACCAAGCACAGTGGCGCGGGCGGAGCGCTCTTTGTCGAAGATGAAGACTTGCGCGTTCTCGTAGCGCAACCATTGTGCGGCGAGCGTGGCGAGCAACACTGACTTGCCGGCCCCGGTCGGACCGACAATGAGCGTATGGCCGACATCGCCGACATGGGTTGAAAGCCGAAACGGCGTTGCGCCGTCAGTGGCCGTAAGCATCAGCGGCGGCGCGCTGAGATGGGCGTTGCGCTCCGGACCGGCCCATACGGCCGAGAGCGGCAGAAGGTGTGCGAGGCTCGGGCTGAGGATGATCGGCCGGCGTGCATCCGCATAGGCTTGTCCGGGCAAGCTGCCGAGCCAGGCTTCAACCGCGTTGACGCCTTCGACCTCGGTCACAAAGCCCATGCCGTCCGTCACCTGCTGGATGCGGGCGACGCTTTGCTTCAGCGCCTCCTCGCTCTCCTCCGCGAGCGTGACCGTGAGCGTTGCGTAGCCGGCCGCCACGGCGTCGGCGCCAAGCTCTTGAAGCGCCGCATCGGCGTCGTCGGCTTGGCTAGAGGCGTCGTTGTCGAACAGCGCCGATTCTTCCCTGAACAACGCCTCGCGCAGCAATGTCATCAGGCCCTTGCGCTTGGAAAACCAACGTTTGCGGATTTTTTCGATTTCGCGGCGCGCCTCCTCGCGATCGAGCGGCAGGAACCGCATGACCCAGCGATAGGACATCGCCAGCCGATTGAGCGCGTCGAGCAGACCCGGCTCGGTCTCGGTGAGGTAAGCGCGCACCGAGATGATCGCGAGATGGCGCCGGCCAAGCTTGGGCTTCAGACCACCGATGAAGTCGGTGTCGCTGATTAGCGCATCGATGTGAAACGGGGTCGTGGGGAGCGCGACCCGATGCGGCCTATCCGAGATGCAATCGTGCAGATAGCTGAGCGTCTCCTCGTCAGAGAGCCAGCGCGCTTGTGGCGCCAAGGTCTCCATGAGATTGCGCAATGCGTCGGTTTCAGCCTCGAAGAGTGCGAGCATGCGCCGATAATCGACGGTATAGGCCGAGCCCTCGCCGCCCTCAAAGAGGACGCTCTCCAGCTTGCCTTGGCGCTCTGCGGGCGGCAGCCAAGTGAGCGTGAGGAAATAGCTGCTCTCGAAGCGCGCACCCGCGCAGTCGAATACGGCGCGGCGCTCTTCATCAATCAGCCAGGAAAGCGCATCCGGCCAATGCGCGTCAGGATAGCCAGGCGCCGGCGATCGGCGCGCTTCCACATGCAGACACCAGCCTGAACCGAAGCGCCGGAGGGCATTGTTGAGGCGCGCGCTCACACCCATCAGGTCTGATGGCGTCGATGAATCGAGATCGGGACCCCGAAAATTGAGCGTGCGCTGGAAGGCGCCGTCCTTATTCAAGACGATGCCGGGCGCGACGAAGCCGGCCCAAGGGAGGTAGTCGCTGAGGCGAGCGGTCGAAGATTTATAAGGACGAAGGTCGAGCAAGCGCGTCTCCGTCAGGTCGCGAAATAGACGGGCTTGGCGAGATGGCGCGGCCAAGTTTCGAGAAACCAGGGATCGCGCGCAGCCGCCCAGGCCGCACTCGCTTGCAACACTGCCCAGAGCGGCGCCCCGATAAAGGGCTGTTGCAGACCGAAGGCGATTGCAGCGCACAAGGTGGCGTTGAGAATGGCGAAGCCGCGCGGCACGCCCGCCATCAGGATCGGGCGCGTGAGCGAGGTCCTGAGCGGCGTCACATAGAATTCGGGAACGGCTTCCATGGCCCGAACTCCTTCAGATCAGCGCGCCGCCGGCGAAGCCGAAGAAGGTGAGCCCCCAGCTCACGGCGGCGAACATGATGGCGATGCCGAGACCCGCCCAGGCGAGCTTGCGCACGCCGCCGCCGCCTTCGGAGAAGGCGATCGTGACGCCGGCGATAACGATGGCGATGACGCCGGCCGCACGCGCCACCGGGCCAGTGATGGAATCGACCACCTGCTCCAGCGGGCCTTCCCACGGCATGCCGGAGCCGGCCGCGAAGGCGGGCGTTGCGATCATCGTAACGGCGCCCGCGGCGATCGCGGCGCGCAGAAGTTTTGAACGTCTCATTTCATATCCCTCCTCCGGTGACATCGGCGATTTCGGTGATGACGCGCCCGCCCTCGCGGCGTGTGATAAAGACCACCATGTCGACTGCAGCGGCGATCAGGCGCTTGGGCGGATTGGCGCGCGCCTCCATGCAAAGATCTTCAAGGCGCGCGAGCGCATCGGCCGCGGAATTGGCGTGGAGGCTCAAGAGCCCGCCGGGATGGCCCGTATTCCAAGCCTTCAGCACTTCGAGCGCTGCGCCATCACGCACCTCGCCGACGACGATGCGATCGGGCCTGAGCCGCAGCGTTATCCGCACGAGGGCGCGGAGGCTCACCTCTGGGCTCGTGCGCTTGGTCAAGAGCTGCACCGTGCTTGGACTGGCGCACTGAAGTTCAGCGGTGTCTTCCAGGATGACGACACGCGACGCGTGAAAGGACGGCTCCGCCAGGAGCGCATTCAGCAGCGTTGTCTTGCCCGATCCGGTTCCGCCGGCGACGACGATGTTGCGATGCGCGGCGACGCCCGCCGCAAGCCGCTCGGCCTGTGCATGAGTTGCGACGCCTGCGGCGACGTAGTCTTCAAGCCTGTAAATAACGCGCGGTCGCTTTCGGATGGCGAGAACCGGCGCGCTCACGAGCGGGGGCAGAACCGCCTGAACACGGGCGGCGCTGTCAGGCAAAATTGTAGCGAGCGTCGGCTGATCCTCGCCAATCGTTTCGCCTGCTTCGTGGGCAAGGAGACGGATGGCCGCCTCCCGGTCATGCGCGGCGAGTCTGTAGGAAGTACGCTCAAGTCCAGAGCCGATGCGGTCAAACCAGACCGCGCCGTCTTCGTTGACCAGCGCCTCGACGACATCGTCGGCTTCCAACGCGCTGGCGATCGCAGCGCCCAATGCGCGATCCAATGCGGAGCGGCGGCGCGCGGCGCCAATGCAGGGCAGCGCGGCAGTCATTGCGCCGTCTCCAGACCGCTGTCGCCGGCCTGCGCCAACGCGGGCGTAACCAGCTCGCGCGAAGCGATGGATTTGCCCGGCGAAAGACCTTGAGCGACAAAATCGAGGAAGCGCTCGAACCGTGCATCCGCGCTCGCGGCGGCGCTCTCCTCCAGCCTTTCGTCTATCGGGGGATTGTGCTCAAGCCAGACCCGTACAAAGAGCAGCAGCACTTCCTTGAAGATGAGGATTTCACCGATCGCCTTGTCGAGACGCGCATCGGTGCGCAGGCGCTGGCGCTCGGAGTTTTGCGGATCGTCACCACCCCGGCGCTCAAACCGCGCCTTCACGGCTTCAGCAACAAGGCTCGACGCCGAGCGATGCTGCTCCGTGGCCATGGCTTCGACGCGCTCTTCCAAGGCGCGCGGCAGATAGACGGTGATCCCAGATCGCGGCATCAGATCCTCCGCGATCTGCGCTGATGCGCATCAGCCCGCGGGGCTGCCGGCGTTGAACTCGCTTTCGGCGGCGTGGCGGCGGCCTCCTGCACGGGCCGCGGCTTCGCCGCGCCGTCTTTGCCACGAAATCCAGCGAGGGCGACCTCGGAGATCTTACGAGGTTTGACCGCATCCTGCTCGAAGAGATCAGGCTGCGGTCTCAGCCCTTCCCGGGCGAGCGCGGGCTTGGAGCGCGGCCCATCTTGCGGCTTCGGCACGGAGCCGAGCGCGCGCACGTCGCGCCAGTCGTGGGCAATGGTTAGCGTCGGGCGCGCATTGTCTGGCGCTCGCAGGCGCCGACGAAAGATCGGCTCCTGGTCGAAGCGGAGCTTTTTTGTCTTGAGCGGCTTTGCTCCCGACACGAACACCAATTGCTCGTCGCGCGGCAGCGCGCGCACTTCCGCCGCCGTGATGAGCGGCCGGCGCTCTTCGCGCACCGTCGTTGAGCCGTTGGCCCAGCCGAAGAGCGGCCTCGGCCGGCGGTGCGTGTGGCTCTCGCGAAGCTCCCAAACTTCGCCGGCCATGCGTGACAGACGCTCGCTAGTGTCGGCATCGACGGCGGCGAACGATGTGACGATGTGACAATTGTCCAAGATGACGTTGTCGCGGCCGTAGGCTTTGGTGATGTGATGCAGTGACTGGCAAACGAGCGACGCCTTGAGGCCATAGCCCGCCATCGCGCCCATCATCGCTTCGAAGAAGGGCATGCGGCCAAGCACAGGAAACTCGTCCAATAGCAACAGCATGCGGTGACGCTTTTCCCGCCCCTGCGCGTCGCGGGTCTGATGTTCCATCAGCGCGCGGGCGATCTGATTAATGATGAGGCGCATCAGCGGCACGAGCCGGAGCGTGTCCGAAGGTGGGGGTTGCAAAAAGAGCGTGACGAGACGCTCGCCGCACATGAGGTCGCCGATGCGGAAATCCGAGCGTGAGGTCTTCTCGGCGATGATCTCGTCGGCGAAGAGACCAAAGAAGCTTTCCGCCGTCGCCTTGATCCCCGATTGCATGCGCTCTTCGCCGGCGAGGAAACTCTCCGCCGCATGCAGTACCTCAGGATGGACCTCCGGCGCACCGCTCATCGGACTGATGCGGTGGTAGACCGACTTCATCGCCTGGGCGGTGGCGTCGAGGTCGCGCAGCTTCTCGCGCACGACCGCGAGCGTCTTGCGCTCCAGGGGCTCTGCGTAGAGCACATGGAGAATGACGCCGACCAGCACGTGCTTGGCCGAGCGGTCCCAGAAGTCCTGGTGGCGGCCGTCGCCGGCAGGATCGACCAGTATCTCGACGATGTTCTGAACGTCACGCACTTCATTGGCGCCGCGGCGTACCTCCAGGAGCGGGTTAAAGCAGTGCGACGTGCTCTGCGTGGGCGCAAAGCGCAGAACCGGTCCAAGCGTCTCGCGAAAACCAGCCACGCCTGGGAAGTCGTGACGGTCGTCGCCGTCCGCAAGCTCGCCCTTGATGTCGAGCACCAGAGCCGAATGGGGCCAGGCCAGCAATGTCGGGACAACGTGGCCCCTGCCCTTGCCTGAACGAGATGCGCCGAGCAGCAGCTGATGTTCAGGGCCGTCGAAGCACAAGATCTCGCCATTAAGCTTGCCGAGCACGGCGCCCGACGCGGCGAACAAGCCGCATTCACGCGCGTCGTCGAACTCGCCCCAGGCGCCTTTGGCGAATGGCTTCATCGCATGATCGGGGCGCATGATCAGCGCGGCGATGACGCAGGCCAGAATGAAGCCGGCGAGCGTAATGAGTTGCGCCGCAGCAAAGGGACGTGGATACATATCGCTCCAGCGCGCGCTCCACTCGAAGATTTTCCATGGCAAATAAAGGCGGATATCACCGATCGCTATCGTCGGTGACCCCAACGCTGGCTGGTGGCCAAATACGTCGCCCACAACGGATGAAGCCCAGACGCATGCCGCGATGCAGATCGCACTTCCCGCGCCAATCGCCGTAAACCGTCGCTGCATCGCGGTGCTCCACAACCCTCGCGGCGCGGCAGCCCGCGCAGCGATCAGGTGCAAGCAAATGCTCTCGCCATCCGCGCCTCAACGGGTCCCACGGGACCTCTTGATCGAAGCGCCGCTTTATGATCCGAGGATCAGAAAATCGCGCCTTGCGCGAAATTTCGGTCCGTCCTCTCGCGGCGAGGCGCTCGGGAACTCATCTATCGGCGCAGTGGACCAGGGTCGCTAGGTCACATAACGCGCGCTGGAGCATGCGATGCTACATTCGGCGCCGCTTACGATTCAGGAGTTGGATCAATGTTCGGCAAAGCTAAATCGCCCGGCGTGGGCGAGCGTTTGAGCGAGCGTATGCGCAAGGCGGTCCAACGAGATACCGCCGCGCCGCCGCCCGCTTTTCCTCTGACAAGGCAGATTGAGCGCGCCGTGCGTCAAGCAGTGTTCAGGCAGGGCGCACTGCTCCTCGCAGACGGTGAGAAAGTTGAGGTGGCGCTCAAGAACATTAGCGCCACCGGGGCACGCGTCGAATATTTCACTCGCGGCGAACTTCCCGACATGGTGACCTTGGTCGAGCCGACATTGCGTATAAAATCCCGCGCACATGTGGTCTGGCAACGCGAAGGCGTCGCGGGGCTTGCGTTCAAAGCCGATTGATCAATAGAGGCAGGCGAACCCAACTGCACGGATGAAGGCCACGATACAGCATTCATGCGGCGGCTGCCGACGCCGAATCCAGGCGATTACGATGATGGCGGTCCCGAGCCGGTTGCCCGTTCTGGGCTGGACGCATAGGTTGCTGCCGCAAGCGAACTGGCGCCATCCAGATGGGGATTGTGGATCGTTCCCTTCGGCTATCTCATTTTCGGCTCGGGCTTCCTGTCACGCGTCTTGGGCATTTTGTTGATGCTCGCCGGCGCCGGCGCACAAGACTCACGTACGGTCTGCGACACCGCGCGCGCATAGGCTTTCCGGACCAATCGAATTTACAAATATGCGCTCGGCGGTGGCGTGCTTTGGCCAGCTGAATCGTTAATCAGCAATCCCCAACTGGCGAGTTAGCCTTGCGCTCTCCTCGACGATGGCCGCCAACAATGGATCGCCCTCGGCCACGACAAAGGATTGTTCGAGGGCATGCACCAAAGGCTTCACAATGTCCCTTGCAACTGGTTGGCCCGCGTCGATGCAGTGCGTTAGATACGACGCTAATTGGTGAGCGAGCAGCCCAGTGCTGTGTCGATTGGCGCTCGCGGCAAGCTGCCTTATCTCATTCGCCGGCGTGAACAAGGCGCTCAAAGAGCAAGCCTCATTAGCGCCGGGGGCAAGCAAGAGCGTGCGCGCTCGAGTGAGCGCCTGCTCGAGTTCCGGCAAAAGTGTTTGACGCTCGCGCTCGGCGGCCGCCACCAACGACGCCTTGTCCAGACTCGCGGCGGGACCCCCGATCTTTCGCTGCAGCTTGTTCATTTCCGCCTATCCCGCCTGCAAGCCGGACCGGCGGCACCCGCCGCGATAAGCCTGTCGCTTGCGGCGGCGATCGGGTCCCACATAGGCCGATGCGGCCACAAAAGGACGGGGTCTGTCGATGATTCCGGCGATGCGGTCGTACAGAGCCCCAGCCGATATTGGCTTCACGAGAAGGTCGGAAATGCCCGCGTCACGGGCCGCAAAAACGCGTTGCCGATCGGTGAACGCGCTCATCCAGACGATCGGCACGTCCCGTTGTCGCGAGCGCGGATCGCGCCGGATCTTTTGAACCAGGTCAATCGCGCTGCGCTCGAAGGTTCCCGCGTCGAGCAGCAGAATGTCGACACTCGAAGATTGTAGGACCAGCCACGCCTTGTGCGCCGCATCTGCCTGCGCGATGTCGCGAAAGCCGAACCCGCGAAGGAGTGAGGTGACGAGCTTGCGCATTTGCGGGTGGTCATCCACCACAAGCACAGAAAGTCCCGCTAGCCCGCGCATACTCGCTCCACACGAAGTTTTACTAACACTATCGAGTTGCGTGTGGGTTAAGGCTGGCGTCTGAAAGAACGGGCGTTTTAGGGCATCGAGGCGAAGCGCCGTCCGCTCGGAGGAACTTTGCCAAACATATGGCTGGCGATGCCAATCGGGTCTGGTTAACCCTTCGCCCACCTCGAGCGGCAAGGCCGCTTTCCGGCCTCCAACGCTGCCGTTTCACGAAACGATCGCCGCCGTCATACTCAGGTCGCGACGCACTCGAACAGCAGTTAACTGGAGGCCAGAAAACTCCCTTAGAGGACCGCCCTTTGATGTCGTCTCAAGCTCGTACAAGCGGCCTGACGGCCAGCCAGCGTTGGCCTAGACCGCCCATACAATCAACGAGGGCGAGATGAATGCAGGCACTGGTGTAACAGCGCGGCAGCGCGCACCGAACTTTGCCCGAAACGACTGCCCCTTTTCCCGTTCCACGTAGTACGTGTTTCGGTTTCAGAAATGCTCGCTCGCCAAGGGTTCAAGTCAATTAGCAAGGGCGTGATCGCGGCGAGATTTAAGCACCGCGGCCAGAGCGGCGGCGACGAAATGGAACTTGGCGGGGAGATTGGCCTGTTCATTCGAACCCAAGAGACGTCTAAAAAGAAAATCTTGACCGAAAGCGGGAAAAGCTTGGCAATCGCTGGCGCAGAGCCGATCGCCCAATCGTTATGGCGCCGCGGCGCGGAAGTTGCCGCGGCGGCTCTGCTTTATTTCGTCCTGGCCAATAGCAGCCTCTACTTTGCCTCGCTCAACGCCAGCGCCACCCCGGTCTGGCCGCCGACAGGGCTCGCCATCGCTTTGGTTTTGTTGCGCGGCAAATCCATGCTCGCCGCCGTCCTCATCGGCGCGTTCGCAGCGAACTTCGCCACCACCCCCAATTGGATCACCGCCGTCGCCATTGCCTGCGGCAACAGCTTAGAAGCCTTCGTCGCTGCAGCGCTGTTGCGTCGATGGGGCGACGGCGAACGCGTGTTCTATTCTCCGCTCGGCCTTTGTAAGTTCGCCCTCGTCGTCACAGCTGCCGCCGCTCCCTTAAGCGCAACCATTGGCGTGACCGCCCTCGGCGTGACGGGGTTCGCCGCATGGGCCGACGTCGCGCCAATCTGGCTGACTTGGTGGCTTGGCGATCTGGGCGGCGCAATCCTAGTCTCTCCCGCTCTGGTGCTTTGGGCTCGCACCCTGCGCGGACCCGATACTCAAGGAATCGGCGCGACGGCCGTTTGGACTTATTCCGCGGCCGCTCTGGTCGGACTTCTCGCATTCAGTCCAGTGTCGCCGGCGCCGTCTGGCGTGAGGAGCGCGCTCGCCTTTCTCGTCATATTGCCGCTCATGTGGGCGGCGCTTAGACTTGGCCTGCGCGACACGGCCGCCACCGCCCTGGTGATATCAAGTTTCGCAGTTTGGGGCGTGACGGCTGGATCTAGCCCTTTCACGCAGCCGACGCTGAACGACTCATTGTTGCTTCTCGTCGCCTTTATCGTCGCTACGACCTTGCCGAGCCTGGCTCTCGCCGCCGATCGCCGCGAGACCCAGGCCACACTGGATCACACGCGCCACGAACTGGCGCAGGCGCAGAAACTCGAAGCGCTCGGACAATTGACCGGCGGCGTAGCGCACGACTTCAATAATTTGCTTGCAGCGATGGCCGGCGGCTTGCGCCAGCTCAATCGCCAGGAAGAGGAGCGAAAACAGACTTTGGACGCTCTGACCCAAACCCTGGAGCGAGGTTCAAGCCTCACCAAGCAATTGCTCGCCTTCGCGCGCCGCGAGCCGCTTCATCTTGAAATCGTCAATTTGAATGAAGCGCTTGAACACATCCAATCTATGATCGCCCAATCGCTGAGCGAGAGGATCGCGCTTGAAGTACGCCTGGGTCAGGGCTTGTGGCCCGTTCGCGTCGATCGCGCACAACTTGAATTGGCGATCCTGAACCTCGCCATCAATGCGCGCGATGCGATGCCTCAAGGCGGTTCGTTGTCTATTCAGATCGAGAACGTGGTCAGCGGCGCGCAAGGAATTTGCATCACTGTCACCGATACGGGGACCGGCATGGCCGCTGATGTGGCCGCGCGCGCGTTTGAACCGTTCTACACGACAAAGCCGGCCGGGGCGGGAACGGGCTTGGGTCTCGCCCAGGTCTACAGTTTCGCCAAGCAATGCGGCGGCGCCGCCACGATAGAAAGTTCACCCAGACATGGCGCGAGGGTTTCCATCACGCTTCCGCGAGCCTCCCGCTAGATGCGCCGAGCGCCTCGATTCCATCATCAAGCGATAGCCCGCCGGGCGCCCACCACAGGCCTCAGCGGCTCGAACGAGTTCCGCTCAAGAGCGTTGCACTCGCCGCCGCGAGACTGACGCGGCGCCGACGCAGGCGCGCCCGGCGGCACGGGCGAGCGCAATGCCTGCCCGCCGGGCCCTGTCTGAAATATTGCTGAAATGAAGAACGCTCAAACCTGCTCCGAAGGGGGCCATCATGCGCGCATTGCTCGGTTTGCTGCTGCTTGTGACAGCGTGCGCGGCACAACAAGGAATTGATCCTTCCGCGATGGACGAGGCCGCGTTCGAGCGAGCGCTTGCTGAGCGATTCCAATACGGCCCGCCCCAACCGGAGCCACCGCAACTCGCCGATCAGCGAGCGGGCCAAATCGCGGACGCCGCTTATTTTCGCCAATTTCCCGCATTCGACCGGACTTATTCACCAAGTGCGCGGGCGCGCGCGCAACGCATGGCCGATCAACTCGCACATGACGCCGGTGATCTTTCGCATGAACAATTCGTCCTGCGTGTCGCAGAAATAGCCGCGCTGGCCGACAACGGCCACACCGCCATAGGTGAGAACGCTTTTCGCAAAAACACGACACGGCTGCCGCTGCGCACATATCTGTTTGCCGATGGGCTCCATGTGACGTGGGCGCGCCCTGACCTCGGCGATCTCCTCGGTGCGCGTATCGACGCTATCGACGGACGCAGCATCGATGACGTCTATTCTGTCATCCGGCGCTTTGTCGGCGGCACCGAGGCGCATCAGCGGGCGATACTGACCCCAATGCTGGAGTCGCCGGCGCTGCTCCAGGCCGCAGGCGTCGCAGCAAGGCCGGATTCGCTCACCCTTACGGGCCGTTTGATGAATGGCGCGCACTTTGAGCGAACCATAGGTGCGGAAGTGCGCGATCGCAGCGCCTGGGTGTCCAGCACGGCGAGGCAGATCTTTCCGACCTGGCCAGGCGCCCCGATGGTGAGCTTAATGGAGGACGGCGCACACCTCCCGGTCTATCTGCGGCATCGCTCGAATTTGTTTTCAGCCGAGCCGCTGCCGCAGGGCGGCGTCTATATTGGTATCGGCGCCAACAATGACGCCGACGAAGGTCCGATCGACACTTTTCTCGATGCCCAGCTCGCGCGCATCCGTAGCGAGCGCCCGCGTTTTGTCGTCATCGATATGCGCATGAATGGCGGAGGCGATTACACTAAGACGTACCCGTTCGCGCAGAGCTTGCCCCAAACGGCCGGGGCAGCCCAAATCTATGTGCTAACCTCGGCCTGGACCTTTTCTGCCGCGATCACCACCGTGGCGGCGCTAAAGGATGCGGGCGGAGCGCAAGTGACCATTGTCGGCGCGCCCGTCGGCGACAGGCTCGATTTCTGGGCCGAGGGCGGCGCGTTCAATCTGCCGAATGCTTTTGTGCAAGTCCATTACAGTGCGGGCCGGCACGTTTATGACGGTCCGTGCCACGATCGGGAAACCTGCTTTTGGCTCAATCAGCGCTACCCGGTGCGTGTGCGTACGCTCGCGCCGGACATCGATGCGCCGCTTACGTTCTCCGCTTATCGTGCACACCGCGACCCTGCGATCGAAGCGGTGCTGACGCGGGAGCGCGCACGCTAGCAATGCGCAGACCATGTGCGCGTCGTTGCTCACCATCCGCATTCGGCGCCTTGGCGGGGGCCTCGCGCGTTCCGCGATTCCATGCGCGCACCGGCGCTCAATGGCGGCGCTTTCATCGTTCGCGCGGTCATTCGCCTTGGACCGCTGGCGCGGCGCGCCGAGCTTGATCCGGTGGCGCCCGCCGGTTCGCGCGGGCCGCTCGCTCAAGGCGCCCGACCCAGCGTTGTGGCGCGACCGCTCTGGCGGATCGTCAGCGTTGCTGCGCAGGATTCGCCTGCGGAAAATTCGATTATGCCCCGTCGATGGCGGGCGCGCTTCCAGGTTTGACATGGAATGGGCGCCAGGCTCGGGCAGAACGGTCTCGTTTCCAGACGTGGACGATGCGCAGCTGCTTAGCGTGGACGACGCGCTGGTGAAGATTTGCCCGGCCAGGCGGGGGTTTGTTCGAGGGCTTATGGAATTGGGCGTGGGCTGCGCGATGAGGACCGGTTTTCCTAGCGGAGCGATCGCTGGGCTAGCTTAAGTTAGCGCCCTGCCACATCATAGTGGGGTTGCGATTGCAGACGCGGCCGCAGCTTGCGCCCTGGAGTGTGACGGCGCCCCGAAGCCCCGCACATTTCTCGGAACTCGTTCATCAGCGGGATGTTGGGGGCTCTGGAGACGCTCCATGCCGCTGTTCACAATCGTCCGCTTGTTCTTCGTGCTCGTGTCGCTCGCGGTGCTGGCCACCGCCGGCTACTTGTTATGGAGCTGGTGGGAGAGCGGCGCCGTATTCGGGGACGCCGCATCCGAAATGGTGCGGCAGCCACGCGAAGACTGGCGCCTCTGGACCGGTCTTGCACTCCTCGCATGGAGCGTTGCAGGCCGCTTTGCAGTGCTTACCGCGTTTGCGCGCACGAGCAAACCCACCGACCGTTTCGAGCGAGGCGCCGGGCGTACGATTGGGACCAGTGATGGCGCGACGCTCCATCTGGAAGAAGAAGGCGCCGCGCAAGCACGATGCATCATCCTGACCCACGGACAAGGATTGGACGCCACGGCGTGGGCACCCTATCGCGCCGCCTTGGCGAAGACTTATCGCGTCATCACTTGGGATTTACCTGGCTTGGGCCGATCTTCGTCAGGCAATCGGGAGAGCTTGAGCGTGGCGGCGGCCGCCGCCGCGCTGCGCGAGCTCGTTCTTAACACCGCTCGCCGGCCCGTTATCCTCGTCGGCCACAGCTTCGGCGGCATGGCGATCCAAGAACTGGCGCAGGCGGATGGCGAATTCTTTCAGCGCTGGGTGGCGGGCGTAGTCTTGCTGCATACGACACATACGAACCCGCTTCGCACCATGATCTTGAGTGATCTTGCACTGGCGCTGCAAAAGCCGGCTCTAGAGCCTCTTTCAGCCTTCACGACCTGGATTCAACCTATCGCCTGGCTTAGCAACTGGCAGAGCTATTTGAGCGGCTCCGCCCACCTCGCCAACCGACTCCAGTTTGGCCCCGATGTTACACGCCGCCAATTGGACCACACAACATTGCTGTCCACCAAAAGTCCGCCCCGCGCGATCGAGCAACGCAACGTGCGGATGTATCATTGGCGCGGGCTCAGCGGGACAGGTGTCGATGTGCCGGCAATTGTAGTCGGCGGCGCAAGCGATATCGTCACCAAGCCGGAGGCCAGCCATACGATCGCGACGATGTGGCCCCGAGCCAGTTTGCACGTTGTGCCGAGCGCCAACCATCTGACTCCGTTTGAGAGGTACGAAGATTACGCCCGTCTTATGGCCGAATTCGCCGACAGCCTGCGCCCTGAAGTCGACACCGATGACGACAAGCCTTACGTCGTGATTCCAGGCAAGCGAGATGGGCTCGAGACGCGGCCCTTAATTCATTAGGCGCTGCTTGGACGGGGCGCGTGTCAGGCAGGAGCTGCGTTCGATTTCAGCGCCGCGGCAATGGGCTTGTCACGCCGCGCGCTTGTGACGACCCGCACCGGCCGGATCGTGGCCGGGCCGATCATCGCACGATCTGAGGACGTTCTACTTTAGATTTGCGATATGGCTCTTCATGACCTGAATCTGCTCGGGCGTATGCCCGATCCAACCGATGACCTCGCCGAGACTGTGCAGCGCGTCGCTGGTGCGATAGGATTTCGTCGGATTGCCTGGAAACCTCTGGTCTGTCAGTTCTGGATCGTCCTCGAACGAGCCAAGCGGCTCGACGACATAGATGCGTCCTTGCCCCTCGCCTTGAGCGAGCTCAGCGCCCCAGACGGCCGCGTCGAGCGTAGATGTCAGATAGATGTAAGCGGCGTGTGGCCGGACCGGATGATTGGAGGCGAATCCAGGGCGTGATCAAATCGCCCGTTTTCAAGTTAGCCTTTGCGCCATGGAAAAATGATTGCGCGAAGGGTGTTGCGTTCAGGCTCATGAGCCGCCTCCAAATTGGCGGCGAGCTTGGGCAAAACACGGTTGCGCGCAATTCTTGAAGGCAAGCCGTCGCCGCTTATCTTAGTCATGGCGCGCAACAAAATCGCCGCGCGCAAGCTCAGGCGGCGTGACCGGCGAGGCTTTGGCCCCAAATCACTATGCCGTCAGCATCGCTGTCGCGAATGCGGAAGCCTTGCGCGTCTTGAGGCGGAGCTCTGCTCTTGGCGGCGTGGACCGCCTCTTCGAGGCTTTGAGCCTCGCTGGCGATGAAGACGCCGCATAGGCAAGCCTCCGCCGTCAGATACTCGATCTGGAAACGCATCCAATCCCCTCCCGTCTCAGCAATGAGGATCGTGACGTTGCGGCGCCCCTTCCAGCGCGCCTGGATTGCAATTGCATCATCCGAAGGGGCTAGAACTTTGTGTGGGTGGGCGAGACGTTTGGGGCGCGTGGGCGCGAAACCTGTTTCGAGGAAGCTGATTGTGTTCCGGAATGTCGTCGGGAAACGGCCCGTTGGAACGGCCCGTTTCCGGCGATCCCGGGACCACTGCGCATAAGCGCGATAAACCTCTGAGCGTGGCGCAGCATCGCAATCAACGCCACCGCGCTCCCGGGGCTCAAGACAAGGATTGCCTCCCGTTGGAGGTGCAGCCATGCCGATAGGGAAATGTCGTCAGCGCTCGCGGCGACCGATCGGCGGCTAGGCAAGCGCGGCCACCTTTGGACTTTCCAAAGGCGCTGCCCGCGCCTGAGGCCAGGCGCGTTCTTATCGCTGGCGCGAGAAGATGTCGGCCTGCATATTCCGAGGGGCTCTATCGTTGCTGTGCAGCGTTGATTAATCCCAAAGAAAACTGCCGCCCTTTCCGCTTCCTCGCCGCAAAGCGGAAATCGGTCCGCAATTCGCAGGGAGCAGTCAGTTGAAAGGGACTAGTGGCGCAACGCTGCAATGATTTGCCCTCCGACCAGACCGTCGCGCCAGGGTCCAGATACCGCCCTGACTACAATTTCCGCCGGTGATGACGACCACGAGCTGATACTGGGGCACGACTATCAAGAACTGTCCTCCGTTGCAGCTGGCCTCGTAGCTCCCAACCCGGCGCTCGCCGACCTCGACGCCATGCAAACCCGTCCGCGCCACGGGGTGGCGACCGCCGCGAAGCGTTCCGCATCCATGCCGGTTGTCGCCTCGTTGATCTGTGGAGCGGCGACCCATGTCCGATCTATGATACGACGGCCATTCTAGACGCCGCCATTCAGATAAAGTTGACCGATTTTCGCCAAATCACGGGGACGCATGTAGACGCCGCCACCCAGATAGCCTTCGTTATTTGGGGCCAGATTCCAGTGGTAGAGCCCGAAATCCAGCGGTCGTGCGTATAGCGCTCGAACAAGTCGAAGATATGCTCGCCAGTCGCCGCATGCAGCGCAGCGCCTACTAAGTTCATGCCCGCAGTGCAATAGGCGTAGCGCGTCCCCGGTTCATGCGCCATCGGCAAGTCCAGAGCAAAGCGCCACCAATCCGACTGACCGCTCTGGCTTTGCATCGCTCCTTCGTTGCCGGGCGAATCTCGTTGTTGTCGTCGCACTCCAAACCGGAGGTGTGCGTCATCAGGTGCCCGAGAGTTGTGCCGGCCCGGCGCGGATCTTCATCTCGGCGCGCGGCCCCGATCAGATCCTAAATCCGGCTGTCGGGAGTGATGCCGGCGCAATCGCGCATGGCGTCGCCGACAAGCAGCGAGGCGAACGTCTTACCGGGGGAACGCAAATCATGCGGCGTATCACGATCATAGCCGAAGAGGTATTCTTCTAGCACCAAGCGTCCGCGTCGAACCACAAGAACGGAGTGAATCAGATTCGGTCGTTGCGAGGCCGCATCGCCGTCGACAATGCCTTGCACGAACGCCGAAAGAGCCGCTTCGTCATCCGAGGCTTCCCGCGAGGCTCACGCCCCACAACGGACATTCGCCCCGCCGTTAGGCGTCGACAGGAAGTTGCCGAACGCGGTCATTCGTTTGACACCAAAACCGACGGTATTGGCTCACAAGTTCTGTCATCGCGCCTGGAACCCGCAGGATATCTGCTGCGTTTTTCCCGCGCATGAAATACCAGATTAAGTGCGTCGATCGGGACGGACACACCACCCAGACGTTCGTAGTTCGCTGCAAGACACTAGATGAAGCGGCCAACATGATCCGCAACGGCGCAGACGAAGCCGTGTTGATCCGTCGATTGGCGCCGTCCCCGTCGGCCAATAAACCCCGAAGATTATCCTGCGAGCATCAAGCGAAATGGCGCCGAGCAGTCAAAACGTCTGAGCCGAAGTAGAAACGATGACGGGCTTGATGTCCCGGGTTGCCGCGCCGGCGTCAACCTAAAAGCGGATATATTGAGTTTCATGCACACGGGTCAGTGAGGCCACGCTCAGTTTCGCTGCAGACCTTACCGCCTCGAACGCGATCAATCGGTTAGCCCCTCGCAGTAACTGCGCGATGTCGCCGCTTGAGGTCATTGGCAGCTGCTCGGTTTGATTGCCGTTTCCTGCTCCATCAAATTTTGCGATGGCATCCTCGTTGCCATCAGGGGCAATGACATGAGATTTCAGATTTGATGGACGGATAACCGCCCGTTGGCGTGGCGCCCTGCAAAAATGCAATGCGCCGCCGTGCCCCGTCAAAACAGTTCCGGGACAAACGTGAGAATCCTGAAAGCTACTTTACATGAGGGGCTCAAGACTCGTCGCGCCACAACACCGCCAGCTACATGGCATCAACAAGATTAGCAGGAGCAACTTCAGGTGACCTATCCACCGGGCTGGCGAAGTGTGGCAGATCCCTCCGCTGCCGTGGACCTGATGCGCCAACATCCCTTCGCGCATCTGGTGACTTCGCACGCGGGGCTAAACAGCACCCGCATTCCATTCGTCGCGGACATGGAAAGCGGCCGGGTGGTACGCTTGCGCGCACATCTCAACGCTCAAAATCCGCAAGTGACTGGCCTAGATGGTCACGAGGGGCTCGTCGTGTTTGCTGGCTACGCGAGCTACGTCTCACCGAATTGGCGCACCGACCTCGGGCGCGCCGGCACTTATGACTACGAAGAAGTGAAAGTGCGCGGCACAGTACGCGTTGTCAGCGACATCGATTACTTCCGTCGCCTCATCGACGATCTTGCGAGTATGATCGAGCCACAATACGCGGAAGTCGGCAATTATCCCGTCTGGCAAACATCAATGTCACCCCCAGGCTACATTGAGCGCCTTTTTCCCGCTATCACCGCGTTCGAGATGATGGTCCAGTCGGTCGAGATGATTTCAAAGCTGCATCAGCCTTTTTCGGAGGCCGACCGTCGCAGCATCGCTGACCATCTTGCTCGGTCGAATCGAGAGGATGCCCGCGTCATCGCCGCAAAGATTAGGAGCGAGATCGGGGATTGAGCAATTTTCCCGCAGCAGCGCACTCCATCAATTGCGGTCAATCGTTCGACGCTTGCACGCCGATCGTCTTTCCCGAATGGCCAGCGCGCCCCAATCCAGCCTCTGGCGCCCTACCCGTCAATTCGGCGCGGAGCCGCCCGACACCATGCAGTGTGGATCGCGCCAACCGGTTGCTGGCGAACCAGGACATACCGGAATTGACAACGGCATTCACACGCACTCGGTTGGCGACGCGGACAATTTGAGAGACATCGCCGTTGCGAATGCGGAAAAGCGCGATGGCGATGTTATCCGCTCGCAGCGCGTCATAGTCCTGACGGATGCGCTTGATTCCGGTGCGACAGGCGCGGCCTTCCGCGCCGCAGGCTTAGAACCACGGCTTGAGATTGCGGCGGGGAGATTTGCCTTCCGACAGCCAGACGAAGCGCGTTACCATACGCAATCGCAGCCTCGCTGAACGTCAGCATCGGGCCCGCGTCAGCCGTACTGACGATTTCGGCAACCGACCCAATCGCTCATAAGCCGCCGGCCACGCTCTGCTCTGCTCGATGGCTCGCTCTCGCTGATTTTAGCCAATCATGCCTTGGTTAGCAGCTTCTCCATTTCGTAGCGGTCGAACGTCTCGCCACCTAACTTCACCGTCTCAGGGCGGACCACTCTGAAGCCCATGGCCCTAAACGCTGGCTGCGCCACGAGGCTTGCGTGCGTGAAGAGCCGCGTGATCTCCAGCTGCGCCGCTTTGCCTTCGATCGCCTGAAATAATAGCCGGAATAGACCAGTGCGCTGGAAAGCAGGCCGGATGTACGCAAAGTCGATGTAACCGTTTGGGAGCAGACTCATGAAACCCTGTGCGACGCCATCTGCTTCCGCCAGCAGAACATGCTGCCTGGCGAGGCGCGCGCGCCAGTCTTCGCCGGTGCGCGGCGCGGGGACCCAAGCGCGCCGTTGTGTATCGGTGTAGAGGCTGCGCCCCCTGTGGACCGCGTCGAACATCACGCACCCCAGAACGTCATAGTCGCTCTCCGTTGACCACCGCAGGCTCACGCGAATTCTCCCAAGGCTAGACTAGCAGCGAGTAAAGCAAAGCACACTCGATCATTCGTTTACGCCCCAGATACGTATGGCGCCGATTCTCCATGTCGATGGGCAAGAGTTTATCTATCT
>Ga0196971_1000265_pt1 | contig 47457 bp, 33 predicted proteins | sample S1v_1013CmetaG_FD_148660 | JGI IMG/M metagenome (GOLD analysis project Ga0196971, IMG submission 148660) | Soil microbial communities from Anza Borrego desert, Southern California, United States - S1+v_10-13C | ecosystem: Environmental > Terrestrial > Soil > Desert | place: USA: California... | reverse complement strand
GGCGACCGCCGCCGGCACGCCGTAACCCATCGCGCCGGATGTCGGCGCCAGCTGCGTGCGGAATCCGGCGTAATGCCAGAAGCGATGCGCCCAGGTGGCGAAGTTGCCGGCGCCGTTGGTGACGATAGTGTCGGCAGGGAGAGTCCGCTTCAGTTCCTGCACGACCTGCCACAGGTTGAGTTTCGCCGTGCCGTTCCGGAAGACCGGCGGTTCCGCCTGCCAGTCGGCAAGCTCGGCCCGCGCCTGCGCCACGCTGGCTTTCCACGGCGCCGGGTCCACCGGGCGCATGCCGGCCAAGGCCGCAGCGACGGCGGGCATGCCGCTATTGATCAACAGGTCGGCCTGGTAGACGCGGCCGAGTTCCTCCGCCGATGCATGTACATGGATCAGCTTCTGGCGCGGACAGGGCGCTTCCAGCAGCGTATAGCCGCCGGTCGTCATCTCGCCCAGGCGCGGGCCGATCGCCAGCACCAGGTCGGCCTCGCGGATGCGCTGCGCGAGTTTCGGATTGATGCCAATGCCGACGTCGCCGATGTAGTGCGGATGGCGGTTGTCGAACAGGTCCTGGAAGCGGAAGGCGCAGGCGACCGGAAGGCTGCTGGCTTCCGCAAAACGCCGGATGTCGTCGCACGCCGCGGCATCCCAGCCGGCGCCGCCAAGGATCGCCACCGGCCGCCGGCTGGCGGCGAGCATCGCGCGCAGCTGCTCGATCTGCGCCGCCGACGGCGCTGCCTGCACCGGCTGGTAGCGGCGCGCCTCGGCCACGTCCGCCTGCGCGCTCAGCATGTCTTCCGGCAGCGCCAGCACCACCGGACCCGGCCGGCCGCTGGTGGCGACCTGGAACGCGCGAGCGACGTATTCCGGTATGCGGTCGGCACGGTCGATCTGCGCGACCCACTTGGCCATGGTGCCGAACATGCGGCGGTAGTCGATTTCCTGGAAGGCTTCGCGCTCGACGAAGTCGCTGCCCACCTGGCCGATGAACAGGATCATCGGCGTCGAATCCTGGTGTGCGGTGTGCACGCCGATCGACGCATTGGTCGCGCCCGGGCCGCGGGTGACGAAGCAGATGCCCGGCCGGCCGGTGAGCTTGCCGTAGGCTTCCGCCATGAAGGCTGCGCCGCCTTCCTGGCGGTTGACGATGAAACGGATCGGCGCGTCATGCAGCGCATCGAGCACCGCGAGGTAGCTTTCGCCGGGAACGCCGAATGCGATGTCGGCGCCTTGCGTCTTGAGGGAATCAACCAGGATCTGTCCGCCGTTGCGTCGTGTCATGGGATGGAAAACATTGAAAAGACAATAAGACGGATGATACCAGCGCCGGCGTCGGCTACAATGGCGGCTGAAGCAGGCCAGACAGCCGCTGGCCGTCGCAAGACGGCGGGAGGAAGGTCCGGACTCCACAGAGCAGGGTGACGGCTAACGGCCGTACGCTGAAAGCCTGTCCGGCGCAAGCCGGAGGGTATAAGGCGAGGAACAGGGCCACAGAGACGAGTCTTTGGGACCGGGGAGGGCGAAAGCCGCTCCCTGCGTCACAAAGGGTGAAACGCGGTAACCTCCACCCGGAGCAATTCCAAATAGGCACGCATTGAGGCTGCTCGCGGAGCGTGCGGGTAGGAAGCTTGAGCCGTGGAGCAATTCACGGCCTAGAGGAATGGCTGTCATAGCGGGCGGGATCGCTCCCGTCCGCCGTAACAGAATCCGGCCTATCGGCCTGCTTCAATTTCTTCTTCAGCAGCGGGCGGCGTCGCCCGGGGCTGTCTTACAGCGTGATCTGGTCCGCGCCGGCGGTCACGGACGTGACGCCGATCAGCACGATGCCGGATGTGGCGGCAGAGCCGCCGGCGTCGCTGTCGAACAGCACCAGCGTGTCGGTGCCGGCCGTCGTGTTGACCGTAAAGATGCCGGTGCCGCTGGCCCAGGTTCCGCGGATCGTCATGTATTCGCCGTCCACCACCGTGGCTGCCGCCGTGGCCTGGTTCGCCAGCGTCTGCGCGCCGCTGAAACTGAAGACGTCGCCCGTGCTCATGCCAACCGTCGCCAGGCTGATTGTTGCGGTGGCCGCAATGGCAAAGGTGTCGCCATTGTTCAGCGCTCCGCTTGTATCGGCGTCGACATAGCCGACCGCGCTGTCTCCCGCGCTATCGGCGACCTGCGCGGTCACCGTAGCGCCGGACGACAGGCCGCTCGCGCCGCGCACGTTTGCAAAGGTATCGGTGACCGTGGTGTAGGTCAGGCTTCCGGTCGTGTTCGCCGTATCGATCGTCGTCAGTTCCGAAACCGTGGCGGCGCCCGAAACCGTCACGTTGACGCCAGCCTTGACGTAACCGCCGGTATTGGCGGCCAGGTTCGATCCGGTATCGGTGATGCTGCTGCAGGTCACGGTGCCGCTCGTGTTCGTCGTGTCGATCGTCGTCAGGTCCGCAATGGAGGCGGCGCCGGTGACGGTGACGTTCACTCCGGCCTTCACGTAGCCGCCGGTGTTGGTAATCAGGTTGGAGGTGGTGTCGGCCACGCCGGCGGAATAGCTGAGCGTGCCCGAGGTGTTGGCGGCATCGATCGTGGTCAGCTCGGTGATGCTCGCCGCGGTGGTGACCGTGACATTGATGCCCGCTTTGACGTAGCCGCCGGTATTGGTGTACAGGTTCGCTGCGGTATCGCTGACCGCGGTGTAAGTCAGCGTGTTGCTGGTCACCGCGTCGACGGCGGTAAGCTGTGCGATCGTCGCCGCGTCGGTGAACGTGACATCGTGGTTGTTGACGTAGCCGGCGCCGGAGACATCCGCAAAAAGGTTGGCGGACGTGTCCGTCACACCGAACACATAAGTAAGCGTGCCGCCAGTGGCTGCGTCCACCGCGGCGAGCTGCGCAATGGTGGCGGCATCGGTGAACACCACGTTGTGTCCGGTCACGTACTTGCCGGCGCCGCTGTTCTGGATGGCGTCGGCGCGCAGGTTGGCGGCAGTATCGGTGACCGCCGATGCATAGGTCAGGGTGCCGGTGGTGTTGGCAGTGTCGATTGCCGTCAGCTGCGCGATGGTGGGCGCGTCGGTGACCGTCACATTGGTCAGCGCCCTTACATAGCCGCCGGCATTGGTGTACAGGTTCGCTGCGGTATCGGCGACACCGGAGGCGTAGGTCACGGTGCCGCTGCCGTTCGCGGTGTCGATGGCGGCAAGCTCCGCGATCGATGCGGTATTGCTGACAGTGACGTTGATGCCGGCTTTCACGTACCCGCCGGTGTTCGCGGTCAGGTTCGATACCGTATCGGTGACGGAATAGGACAGCGTGCCTGTCGTGTAGCCGTCAATTGTGGTCAGCTGGGCGATCGAGGCGGCGCCGGTGACGGTCACATTGACCGCGCCGCTGATGTAGCCGCCCGCGTTCGTCACCAGGTTTGTCGCCGTGTCCGAGATCGCCGTGTAGGCCAGCGTGCCGTTCGTTGCGGCGTCGACCGCGGCAAGCTGGGCAATGGTCGGCGCATCGGTGAAACTGACGTTGTGCGCGGTGACATAGGTGCCGGCCCCGGCGTTGGTGGACGCATCGGTGTAAAGGTTGGCCGAGGTATCCGATACGCCAAGGGCATAAGTCAGCGTACCGGTCGTCGCCGCATCCACCGCAGCCAGTTGCGCAATGCTCGGCGCATCGGTGAACGTGACATTATGTCCGGTGACGAATCTGCCGGCGCCGCTGTTGAGAAGGGCGTCGGCCCTGAGGTTGGCGGCGGTATCGGTGACCGCCGATGCATAGGTCAGGGTGCCGGTGGTGTTGGCGTTGTCGATCGCGGTCAGTTGCGCAATCGTCGGCGCGTCGGTGACCGTCACGTTGGTCAGCGCCTTGACATAGCCGCCGGAATTCGTTGCAAGATTGGCTGCAGTATCGCTGACGCCGCCGGCATAGGTCACGGTGCCGTTGCCGTTCGCCGCATCGATGGCGGCCAACTGCGAAATTGCTGCGGATCCGGTGACGGTAACGTTGATCCCGCCCTTCACATAGCCGCCGGTGTTCGTGGCCAGGGTGGCAGCGGCGTCGCTGATCGCCGTATAGGTCAGCGTGCCCGTCGTTGCCGCGTCGACTGCGGTCAGTTGCGCAATCGTCGGGGCCGACGTGAATACCACGTTGCGTCCGGTCGAATAGGTGCCGGCGCCGCTGTTGGTCGCCGCATCGGCGGCAAGATTGGCAGCGGTGTCGCTCAACGTGTACAGGACCGCCGGGTCTGCCGCCACGGCGGCAGTCGCCTGTGCCACCGTGTAGGTGGGCAGCGCGGATGTCGTAAAGTTCAGGGTCGTCGCATTGCTGATGCCCGCATACGCATTGCCGGCGACATCAGTGATCACGCCGCTTGCCATCTGGATGTTGTATCCGGTGCTCGCCAGCAGCGGCAGGGTTGGCTTGATGGTGACGGTTTTTCCTGAGACCGTGACTTGCGTGGAATCCGTCACGGCGATCGTGCGGGTGTCGCCCGCACCGTTGGTGATGACGATGTTGCCCGAACCCGCGGCGACGTTCTCGCTGAAGGTCAGCACGATGTTCCCGGCAAGCCCGGCGTTTGCCGAGTTGTCCGCCGGTGTGCTGCTCGCCAGGGTCGGCGCGGCCGAATCGAGCGTGACCGCGAGTGCGGCGCCTGCCGCACCCGCGTTGCCGGCGGCATCGGTGATTCTTGCAGTCAGCGACTTGCTGCCGTCCGTTCCCCAGGTGACGTTGCTGCCGATGGTCAGGGTGGCCGAACCGGCGGCAATGTCGGCAGCGGTCAGCACGCGCGTGACCGGAGTCGAGAATGACGCGCCGCCCAGCAGGAGCTGCACCGTGTCGCCGGCAGCGGCGCCGGTGCCGGCAAGGCTGACCAGCACCGAGATGCCGGCCGCCTTCTGCGCCGCATTAATGCCGTTGGTGGCGATCGATGCGGGAGAGGTAGTGGGTGCTCCCGGCGCGCCGGGAGCGGTGGAATCCATGATGAAGGTCAGGTGCCCGCCCGCGCCGCTGATATGACCGGTCGGCACGTTGGCAAGCTTCACGCTCAGCACCTTGGTGCCGTCCGCGCCCCAGTTTGCCGTCGTCGGCAGCTTGACCGTCACCTTGCCGGCCTTGATGTCGGTCGCGGTCAGGATATAGGTGATCGAGGTGGGGAACAGCGCATCGTTGAGCAGGAACAGTACCGTGTTGCCCGCCACCGCATTCGTGCCGGCGAGGTCGATGACGGCCGACAGGCCCGCGCTCTTGGCGGCGTTGTTGACATAGCCGCCGGTTGCGCCGGTCAGGGAAATGGGATTCAGGGGGCCGTCCAGGCCGCCGGTGTTGATGGCGTTGATCAGCTTGTTGGCGGTCTGGACCGAGGCCGGGTCGTCGGTGACCGTCGCCATCGCGGACTTCAGCGTATTGACGTTGTAGGAAGCCTTCTGGTCGAGCTGCACGTTTACCGCGTATTGCGCCGCCGCGAACCGGTTCGCAATGAATGCCTTGCCAGGCGTCCCATCCGGGACGCCCAGCCCGGCGTTGATCATGTCCATCACCAGCTGCGCGCGCTGCGCGCCAAGCTCGAGCCGGCCCGTCCAGTAGGCCAGGCCATCCTTGTCGGGCAGCTTGTTAAAGATGTTGATATAGATTTGCGTCAGGAACGCGTCATCCGGCAGCACGTCCGGATAGATTGCCTTGACCACGTCCAGGCTGAACACCGTCGACACGATGGATGAAAAGGGCTTTCCTGCCGCGAGCTGGGTCGACCAGTAATCGAGTCCGTTCTTTTCGGGGGCGCGATTGAAACTCGCCAGATAAAGCTTGATCAGGGAAAGTTGGGTGTTGGTCAAGGCCATACAGCTACCTGTCTGCAAAAAAAGGTGTTGCTACCACGGTGCGGGATGCGAGGGATTGCGATTATTGAAATACGGATGCGCAGGCGCTCCGGATACATCGACCCATCCAAAGTTATCGGCACCGGAGCGCCTAAAGTTAAGGTTGCGCCGGCACCACAGTTGTCTCGTTCCGCGCCGTTACAAAAACCGCATCTTGTCGATTTTGCACCCGTGGCGTTTTCGCCGATCCACAGAGAAGCCCGTGGAAACGCCGCGAATTCCCGGTTTCACGCTGGCGAACCGGGCGCGGGCGCCGTGCCCGGTTCCCCGGACCTTTGCAACTTGAGCAAGCTCAACGCGACGCGGGGTGATTGCGGTAAAGTTCGTCCATCACATCAGCAGAGCCTGTTGGCCGTGGGATGGATAACAGGGAATAGTGGAGGATCGCGATGTCGGTTGTCCTCCTAAACAGCGGCCGCTGAGCAGTACCAGACAGGTGCAGCCGCCATTGCCATCCCGCTTCCTAAACTTCCTCCCACGACCAGCAGGCTTTCCTCCGCGAGCCATCCTTATTCCAATAACATGCGCAACTGGCTGGCTGTATTTATCCTTGCGGTTGCGATGACGTCGCGATTGCATGCGGCGCCCGTCTCCCTGCAGAATTTCAATGTCGACATTGCACAGACCTCCGTCTCGGGCCTGTCTTCCGGCGGCTTCATGGCGGTACAGTTCAGCGTCGCTTATTCGAGCATCATCCGCGGCGCGGGCATCGTCGCCGGCGGGCCGTATTACTGCGCCCAGGGCGACACGGAAACCGCGACCCGGCGCTGCAGCTGCTCCGGTTTCAACCTGACGTCGAGCTGCGAAGTCGCGCCCGGCAGCACCAATGTCGACAAGCTGGTCGAGATCACCGGGCGGCGCGCGCAGGGCGGCGCGATCGACGCCACCGCCTACCTCGCGAACCAGCGCATCTGGCTGTTCTCCGGCCAGCAGGACAGCATCGTGCCGCCGCCCGTGATGCAGGATCTGTACAACTACTACCGCAACTATGTCGGCGAAGCGGCGATCCGCTTCAGGAAGGACATCAATGCCGAGCATGCCTTTCCGACGGAATCCTACGGCAATCCCTGCACCGCCTTGGGCAAGCCCTACATCAACAACTGCGGATTCGACGCGGCCGGCGAACTGCTGAAATGGATCTACGGGGACAACCTGCGCACGAGGAACACGAACGGCCTTGGTGGACGCCTTGTCGAATTCGATCAGACCGAGTTTTTCCCGGATCGCAGACCGCGCCGCCACGGCATGGCCGATATCGGTTACGCCTACATCCCGGCCAGTTGCGACAAGAGCATGAACCAGCCGTGCCGGGTGCATGTCGCCTTCCATGGCTGCCGGCAGAACGCCGACAGCATCGACGACGTCTTCATCCGCAATGCGGGTTACAACCCCTGGGCCGACACCAACAACATCATCGTGCTCTACCCGCAGACGGCGTCGACCTTCGGCCGCAATCCGAACGCCTGCTGGAACTGGTTCGACTTCAATCGCGACGATCCCGATTACGCGAACAAGAACGGACGCCAGATGGCGGCAATCAAGGCAATGATCGACCGCGTCGCCGGACTCACCACGCCGCCCGACCCCGCCCCGCGCTGCTTCACCGCTTCCAACGCGGAGCATGTATTCGCCGGCCGTGCGCATGACTGGTTCTTTCTTGCGCTGGCCAACGGGTCGAACAAATTCATGGGACTGAACAACTTCTTCACCCTGACCACGCTGAAGCAGACCGGGCCGAACTACTATGTCGTCGGCAATTGCCTGTGAGCGGGAGGCCGAGGTTCGGCTCGCCGGGCCGGCCGTGATGGTGTTGCCGGCGGAAGGTGGTACGACCGCCTGGGGGAACGCGGCCGGAGTGGAGGGATGCATGCACCCCGTGCCGGTCATGGGCTCGCCGTGCAGCGAGACCGGCCGCCGTCTTCCGGGGGCTTTGGGGAACGGAGGGTATCTCCGCCGGACGGGAGCCCGGCGGAGACCGACCCGGTTTAGAAGGTCGTCGACAGCGTCAGGCGCGCGTTGCGCGGCGCGCCCGGGCTGATGTTGTTGTCGCCGTTGGCGGTCGGATAGTACTTCTTGTCGAACAGGTTTTCGACATTGAGCGCCAGGCGTGTCTTGCCGTCGGCGAAGTCATAGTAGACGGCGCCGTCGGTGCGGGTGAAGGCCGGCAGCTTTACGTTGTTGGTGAAGGAGGTGTAGGACTCTCCCTGGTAGACCACGCCCAGGCCCGCGCCCCAGCCTCCGCCCAGCGTCACCTTGTTCCACAGCGACAGCGAGTGCTCCGGCACGAGGCCGATCCTTGCACCTGCCGGCCCGTTCGAGGTCGCCTTCGTGATGCGCCCGTCCAGGTAAGCGTAACCGGCGAATACCTGCCAGTTGCGCGTCACGTCGCCCTGCAGGCCGAGTTCCAGCCCTTCGGTGCGCTGCTGTCCGGTCTTTACGAAAAAGCCGGCGCGCAGCGGGTCGGCCACGCGCACATCGTCGCGGTCGAGGCGGAACAGGGCTGCCGACAGGGTCAGCGCGCGGCTCAGGTCCCAGCGTGCGCCGATTTCGTAATTGCGTGCCTTTTCCGGCGCAAGGTCCGCGGTGTTCGCCGCCAGGCTCAGTTGTTCGCCGGACGGCAGCACGGCGAAGCTGTAGCTGGCGTAGTACGTGGACCAGTCGTTCGGCGTCCAGATCAGGCCGAGGCGCGGGCTGAAGGCATTGTCGGTGCGCGACAGGTCGACCGGCGCCGTCGTGGTGCGCAAGTCGTCGAAGTTGACCTTGAAATGATCGTAACGCAAGCCGGCCAGAAGCTTCCACTGCTTCGACAGGGCAAGCTGGTCCTGCACGTAGACGCCGGCGATGTCGGCCTTGACGCGGTTGTTCGCGTCGGTGCCGGCGCTCTGGAAACGCGTGGCCGCGGCAAACGGATTGGCCGCGGACACCGTCGTGGTGGTCGCATTGCCGAAGAAGCCGGTCATGCGCACGCCGGTGCTGTCCTGGTGGCCGAGTTCCACGCCGGCCAGCAAGGTGTGCTCGAAGCCGCCGATCACGGTCTTCATCGTCACATCGGTCTGGTTGAAGATGTTGGTGCGCTTGGTGCCGTGGTTGTAGGCAGCCAGCGTCAGGTTGCCGGCCGCATTGACCGGGCTGGATGCAAACACGTTCTGGTAGAACTTGTCGTAACGGGTGGCGCGGAAGTTGTTCTTCATCTGCACGCCGCCGCCCAGGTCGTGCTCCAGCACGGCGGAGAAGCCATCCACCGTGGAGTCCGACAGGCTCTGGTCGGCATTGCCGAAAAAGGTCGAGGGATCCGCATTGAACGGCCTGCCGCTGATCGACGGGAAGCCGCGGTCCGCGGTGCGCTCGTCGCGCAGGTGTTCGTAGCCGAGCGTCAGCACGGTGCCGGCGCCGGGGACCAGGGTCACGGTCGGATTGATCGCCCAGCGCTTCAGTTCGACGCCGTCGCGGAAACTGTCGGCGTTCTCGGCCATCGCATTCAGCCGCCATGCCGCCGCGTCGTTGATCTTGTTGCCGACGTCGACCGCGCCGCGCACCTGGCTGTGGCTGCCGGCGGTCACCTGCGCCGAGCCGACATGCCCGAACACCGGGCGCTTGGTCACCCGGTTGATCACGCCGCCGGCGCCGCCGCGGCCGAACACCATGCCGGCCGGGCCCTTCAGCACTTCCACGCGCTCCAGGTTGTAGAGGTCACGGAAAGTCTGCGCATCATCGCGGATGCCGTCGACAAAGAAGTCGGCAGTTGTCGCATTCCCGCGCAGGACCACCTGGTCGCGGTTGCCTTCGCCCTGGTGGGCCGTGGCGCCGGGGACATAGCGGATCACGTCGGCGATGCTTCCCATCGCCTGGTCGCGCATGACTTCGCCGGGTACCACGGTCAGGGATGCCGGCACTTCCTTCAGCGGCGTGTCGGTGCGGGTAAAGGTGGCGGAGCGCTCCGCACGATAGCCGTTGACCGGCCCGTCCGCACGTTCGGCAGCCGCGCGCACCGTTACGGACGGCAAGGTGGTGTCTTCGGCGGCGCCGGCGATGCCGGGAAGGGCGAATTGCGCGACCGCGGCCAGCGTGAGCGCGACCGAGGGACGAAGACGGAAAACGGAAGCCGTGCGCGCGCGAGCGGCGTGCCGTGCAGGCAGCTTGTTCATACGAACTCTCCAGAGAAGGAAAATGGCTGGCTGGCGGACGAACCGGTGGCTGGCGGGGTGAATGGGAAGCTATGTGTAAATGAGAAGCATTATCATTCACTATGTTATTGCAAGTCAATGACCGCTGTGAAGAGGTGGCGCCACTCCTGCTATTGCCACGCCTCCCTGTTGTCTAGCGGTCACTCTCAACGCTTGATAACCGGCTGGAATTTTCCGTATGGAACTTGCGACCGCTTTCGAAGCCCAAGTTTTTACCGGCAACTAGCTGCGAGTTGCCAGATTCACGACGTTTGGCGGCATTTTTCTCATGAATGCCGGCAACATCGAGGCTTTTCTGCGTTTTCGCAAACACATGTATAAAGCTCAGACGTCACCTTCAGTGTCTTTGATAAGTGCTTCATTTTCTTGAAGATTCGTTCAAGACGTTGCTTGAATGAAACGCGCTAAGTCATTGACTTCATTAGAAAAAATCGCATTTTTGTTTCCGAATATTACTTGACCGCAAATAAACCATCCTCTAAAGTGGGCGGCAGTGTGAAAAAGTGTATTTTTGTGGGGCGTTCGTCCAAAACTTACCCGAAAACACTTTTCACTAACGCAATTCAAAACGACAACCACGAGGGTAATCAGGGTGTTTCAAGGCGCGTCAGCGTTGAGTCTCGATGCGAAAGGACGGATGACCATTCCGGCCCGGCATCGCGACGCCTTGTCGCTTCAGTGCGAAGGGCGGATCACGCTCACGCGCCATCCTCATGGTTGCCTGCTGCTCTTTCCGCGCCCGGTCTGGGAAAACCACCGCGAGCAGATCGCCTCGTGGCCGATGTCGGCGCGCGCCTGGCAGCGCATCTTCCTCGGCAATGCCTCGGATGTCGAAATGGACACCGCCGGCCGCATCCTGATCGCGCCGGAGCTGCGTTCGGCCGTCGCCATGACGCGCGACGTCATGTTGCTCGGCATGGGCAGCCATTTCGAGATCTGGGACGCGGAAAAACTTGCGCAGGACGAGGCGCAGGCCGTGGCGAACGGCATGCCCGACGTATTGAGCAATTTTTCGTTCTGACGGCCGGCGATGAGTAGTGATAACCCGGTGCCGGAACTGCAGCACCGCACGGTACTGCTGGAAGAGGCGGTCGATGCGCTGGCGATTGACGGCGCGCGCGTCGACGGCGTCTATGTCGACGGCACCTTCGGCCGCGGCGGCCACAGTCGCCGGATCCTGGAGAAGCTCGGCGCCCGCGGGCGCCTGATCGCGTTCGACAAGGATCCGCAGGCGATCGCGGCCGCGGAAGCGGTTTCGGACACGCGGTTCGAAATCGTGCATGACAGCTTCGCGACGCTGGCGCAGGCCTTGGCGGCGCGCGGCGTGGCGCAGGTGGATGGAATTTTGCTGGACCTGGGAATCTCGTCGCCGCAGGTGGATGAAGCGGCGCGCGGTTTCAGTTTTCGACTGGACGGTCCGCTGGACATGCGCATGGATACGACGCGCGGGATGTCGGCGGCAGAGTGGCTCGCGACCGAGTCAGAACAGACGATAGGAAAGGTAATACGCGATTATGGGGAAGAACGGTTTGCTTTTCAGATTGCAAAGGCGATTGTTGCTCGCCGGGCAGTCGAGCCAATTTCAGGCACACGACAGCTTGCCGAGATCGTGGCACACGCCGTCAAAACCCGCGAGAAGGGCAAAGACCCGGCCACTCGCACATTTCAGGCTATCCGGATTCACATCAATCAAGAGCTTGAGGAACTTGAAGTAGCACTGGACGCCGCATTCGAAAAACTGGCCCCGCACGGGAGACTGGCTGTGATCAGCTTTCATTCACTGGAAGATCGCATCGTCAAGCGCTTCATGGCTGCCAAAGCCAACGCGCCGCAGCCCGACCGCCGTCTGCCGATCCGCGCGGCCGACCTGCCGCGTCCCGCGCTGAAGCTCATCGCCAAGATCAAACCCTCCGACGCCGAAGTCGCCGCCAACCCCCGCGCGCGTTCGGCGATCCTGCGCGTGGCCGCACGCCTCCCCCAGGGAGGTGCGCAATGAGCGGCAAGATCAGCGCCCTTCTTGCCGCCGCGCTCGTTACATGCGCGCTGCTGGTGGTTAACTCCCAATACCAGGCGCGGCGCCTGTTCATCGAACTCGAGCGCGCGCAGGCCGCGGCCAAGCAGCTTGAAATCGAATGGGCGCAGCTGCAGCTTGACCAGTCGACCCTGGCAAAGCATGCTCGGATCGAGGCAAACGCGCGTCGCGACCTGGGCATGGTGCCGGTCACGCCGGACCGCACGCAGTACCTGAGCCTGGGAGGCCAGTAATGCGCCCGGCCTCACGCACGGCGGCGGGAAAAGGCGTCCAGTTCAGCGCCAGCCCGGTGCTCGCGCTCAAGCTGCCCGTCTGGCGTTCGCGCGCGGTGCTGTTCGCGCTGTTTGCCGGTTTTGCCACGCTTGCCGGCCGCGCGCTCTGGCTGCAAGGCATTTCAACGGAGTTCCTCCAGAAGCAAGGCGCGTCGCGCTACGCGCGCACCGTAGAACTGCCCGCCACTCGCGGCAAGATCACCGATCGAAACGGCCAGGTGCTGGCATCGTCGATGCCGGTCAAGGCGGTATGGGCGATCCCGGAAGATGTGCTTGAGGCGCCGGCAGAAAAGATCCGGGAGCTCGCGGCGCTGCTCGACATGAGCGAGAAGGAATTACGCAAGAAGCTCGACTCGGACCGCACCTTCGTCTACCTGAAGCGTCAGGTTGAGCAGGACGTGACGGACAAGGTCGCCGCTTTGAACGTGCCCGGCATCGGCATGCGGCGCGAGTACAAGCGCTACTACCCGGACGGCGAAGTGATGGCGCACGTGGTCGGCTTCACCAACGTCGAAGACATCGGCCAGGAAGGCATGGAACTGGCGTTCCAGAAAAACCTCGCCGGCGTCAACGGCAGCCGCCGCGTGATCAAGGACCGCCTCGGGCGCATCGTCGAGGATATCGAGTCGGTGCGCCTGCCGCACGACGGCAAGGACCTGGCGCTGTCGATCGACCGCAAGCTGCAGTACATCGCCTATTCCAATCTGAAAGAAGCCCTCGAGAAGCACAAGGCCAAGGCGGCCGCGATGGTCATCCTCGACGTGAAGACCGGCGAGGTGCTGGCGCTGGTGAACCTGCCGACCTACAATCCGAACGACCGCTCCAAGCTGACCGGCGCGCAGTTGCGCAACCGGGTCATGACGGATACCTTCGAACCGGGGTCGACGCTGAAGCCCTTTCCGATCGCGCTGGCGCTGGAAAACCGTCTGGTCACGCCGAATACCAATATCCAGACGGCGCCGGGACGTCTCACCATCGGCAAGGCAACCATCGGCGACGCGCATCCGCACGGCATGCTGACGGTGCAGGGCGTGCTGCAAAAGTCTTCCAACGTGGGCACCGCCAAGCTGGCGCTGCAACTGCAGCCGCAACAGATGTGGGAAATGTTCACCACCGTCGGCTTCGGGCAGCAGCCGAAGCTGGGGTTCCCGGGCGCCGTCGCCGGCCGCGTCCGTCCCTACAAATCCTGGAAGCCGATCGAACAGGCGACCATGAGCTACGGCCACGGCATCTCGACCTCGCTGATCCAGGTTGCGCAGTCGTACATGATCTTCGCGCGCGACGGCGACATCATCCCGCTGACGCTGCAGAAGGCCGGCGACCAGCCGATCGGCCAGCGCGTGATTTCGGAAAAGACGGCGCGCGACGTGCGCGTGATGCTTGAAATGGCCGCCGGGCCCGAGGGCACCGCGCCGAAAGCCCAGGTCCCCGGCTACCGGGTGGCGGGCAAGACGGGTACCGCGCACAAGCTCGTCGGCGGCCAATACGCGAACAAGTACGTATCCTCCTTCGTCGGTTTTGCGCCGGTCTCGGACCCGCGCATCATCGTCGCCGTCATGGTCGACGAGCCGTCGAACGGATTCCATTACGGCGGCCAGGTCGCCGCGCCGGTGTTCTCCGCGGTGACCGCCAGCGCGCTGCGCGCGCTCAACGTGCCGCCGGATTCGGCGGTGACCGACATCATCATTCCGACCAACCCTGTCGAGGAGAGCATGTGATGCCCGCAACTCCGACAGTAGCTGAAATACTCGCCTGGCTGCAGGCGACGGCGCCCGAGGCGCAGTTGTCGAGCGATTCCAGGAGCGTCTCGTTGGGAGACGTGTTTTTTGCCTATCCGGGCGACGCCGCCGATGGCCGCAACTTCATCGGGGGCGCCATCGAGGCCGGCGCGCGCGCCGTCGTGCATGAGGCGCAAGGCTTTGCCTGGGACGATGCGTGGGCCGTGCCGCACCTGGCGGTGCCGGGCCTGAAGCAAATCGCCGGCCAGATCGGCAGCGCCTACTACGACCAGCCGGACGCGGCGATGTTTACGGTGGCCGTCACCGGCACCAACGGCAAGACCTCCTGCTCGCAATGGCTGGGACGGGCGCTTTCCCGGCTCGGCCAGCCGACTGGGGTGATCGGCACTCTGGGCGTCGCGCTCTATCGCGCCGGCGAGCACGGCGGGTTCAACAGCACCGGCTATACCACCCCGGACGCGATCCAGCTGCAGCGCCGGCTCGCACAGTTGCGCACCGCGGGCGCGCAGGCTCTCGCGATCGAGGCGTCCTCGATCGGGCTCGACCAGGGGCGCCTGAACGGGATGCATTTCAATGTCGCGCTGTTTACCAACTTCACCCGCGACCATCTCGACTATCACGGCAGCATGGAAGCTTACGAGGCGGCCAAGCGCATGCTGTTCGACTGGCCCGGACTGGAGCATGCGGTGATCAACCTGGACGACGAGATGGGGCGCAGGCTGGTCAGCCACCTGCAATCGACCCGGCCGGCACTGCCGATCACCGGCTATACCGTCGCCGGCGCCGCCGCTTCCGGCGTCGATGTGCTCGGCGCAAGCGATATCCGCAGCAGCCACGGCGGCACTACCTTCCGCCTCGACGCGCGCGGCGGCCAGGCCACGGTCAAGACCCGCCTGGTGGGGCAGTTCAACGTCAGCAACGTGCTCGGCGTAATGGGCGTGCTGCTGGCCAGGGGCATCGATTTCAAGGCCGCGCTGGACGCCGTCGAGAGCCTGACGCCCGTGCCCGGGCGCATGCAGCAGCTTGGCGGCCAGGAGGCGCCGCTGGTCGTGATCGATTATGCGCATACCCCGGACGCGCTGGAAAAGACATTGGCAAGCCTGCGCCAGGTCGCGCAGCAGCGCAGCGGGCAGCTGTGGTGCGTATTCGGCTGCGGCGGCGACCGCGACCCGGGCAAGCGCCCGCAGATGGGCCGGGTATCGCAGGCGGCCGACCATATCGTCGTCACCAGCGACAACCCGCGCAGCGAGGAACCGGCCGCGATTCTCGGACAGATCGTCGCCGGCATCGACAGCGCGCGCATGGCCAAGGATGCGCCGCACGTGGTCGAGGACCGCGCGGCGGCGATCCTGTGGGCGGTGCGCCACGCAGCGAAGAACGATGTGGTGCTGCTCGCCGGGAAGGGGCATGAGCCGTATCAGGAGATCAAGGGCAAGAAATTGCCGTTTTTGGATGCAGACCACGCCGCACTCGCGCTTGCTGCAAGGGCAACAATGAAGGGAACGAATTGATGAAATCGTCATTGGCTGCGGTTCAGCCAGGGATTTCGCGTGCCGTGCTGACGGCAGATGCAGCATTCGACGGCGTCTCAACCGACAGCCGTCAGGTATCTATTGGCAATTTGTTCGTCGCATTGCGCGGCGAGCGTTTCGATGCGCACGATTTTTTGAACGAGGTGGCGGCCAAGGGCGTGGCCGCGGTGGTGGTGGAACGCCTTCCCGCCGGGCTCGCGGTGCCGGCGCTGGTGGTGCCCGATACACGCCTGGCGCTGCGCGAGCTCGGCGCGTACTGGCGCCGCCGTTTCGACATCCCGGTGATCGGCGTCACCGGCAGCAACGGCAAGACGACGGTCAAGGAAATGATCGCGTCTATCCTCGGCGCCGCCTTCGGCCCGGACCATATCCTTGCCACCCGTGGCAACCTGAACAACGACATCGGCGTGCCGCTGACGGTATTCCGGCTCGCGAACGCCTGCAAGGCGGCGGTGGTCGAGCTCGGCATGAACCATCCGGGCGAAATCGCCGACATTACGGCGGTCGCGCAGCCGACCGTCGGGCTGGTGAACAATGCACAACGCGAGCACCAGGAATTCATGGAAAGCGTGGAAGCCGTCGCCAGGGAAAACGGCGCGGTGATCCAGGGCCTGCCGGTGGACGGCGTCGCCGTCTTCCCGGCCGATGATACTTACACAAACCTGTGGCGGTCCTATGCCGGCCAGCGCAAGGTGATGACCTTCGGGCTGGCGCCGGACGCCGATGTGACCTGCACATTTCAGGTGAACGATTTCGGCAGCAACCTGTCCATTACTGCCGGTGGGAAACAGTTCCAGGTAGCACTTTCTGCAGCAGGCGTGCACAACGTACGCAATGCGCTGGCAGCCACGGCGTGCACGCTCGCCGTCGGCGTGCCCGAAGAAGCGGTCATCCGCGGCCTCGAGGCATTCGCGCCGGTCAACGGCCGCCTGCAGCGCAAGACGGCAGAAAGTGGCGCCCTGGTGATCGACGATACCTACAACGCGAACCCGGATTCGGTGCGCGCTGCGATCGACGTACTGTCGCATGCGGCCGCGCCGCGCGTGCTGGTGCTGGGCGACATGGGAGAAGTGGGCGAGGAAGGCCCGCAGTTCCACGTCGAGATCGGCAATTATGCGCGCGACAAGGGCATCGAACGCCTGCTCACGCTGGGCCGGCTGGCCCGCCACGCGAGCGAAGCGTTCGGTCAGGGAGCGCAGCATTTCGAGGATATCGCAGCGATCAACCAGGCTGCCGAGGAACTGGTCACCGCCGGCACGACGGCGTTGGTGAAGGGGTCGCGTTTCATGAAGATGGAGCGCGTGGTCCAGCACCTCGTCAATTTACAAGATCAAGGACAGGGATCACACTGACATGCTGCTCTGGCTAGCGCAATACTTCCAACAAGACCTCGGCCCGCTGCGGGTTTTCAACTTCATCACCTTCCGGGCGGTGTTCGCGACGCTGACGGCCCTCTTGATCGGCCTGATCTCCGGGCCGGCCGTGATCCGCATGCTGACCCGCCTGAAGGTCGGCCAGGCGGTCCGTACCGACGGTCCGCAGACGCACCTTGTCAAGAGCGGCACGCCCACCATGGGCGGCGCGCTGATCCTGCTCGCGATCGGCATCTCGACCCTGCTCTGGTCCGACTGGAGCAACCGCTTCGTCTGGGTGGTGCTGGTCGTGACCCTCGGCTACGGCGCGATCGGCTGGGTGGACGACTACCGCAAGGTGGTCTACAAGAACCCGGAAGGCATGTCCTCGCGCGAAAAGTACTTCTGGCAGTCGCTGATCGGCATCGCGGCCGCGGTCTATCTCGCGTTTTCGGTGTCGGCGCCCACCAACACCAAGGTGCTGGAACTGTTCATGGAATGGGTGCAGTCCGGTTTCAACCTCGACCTGCCGCCGAAGGCCGACCTGATCGTCCCCTTCTTCAAGACCATCAGCTATCCGCTCGGCGTCTGGGGCTTCATCGCGCTGACCTATTTCGTCATCGTCGGCACCAGCAACGCGGTCAACCTGACCGATGGCCTGGACGGCCTGGCGATCATGCCGACGGTGATGGTCGGATCGGCTCTGGGACTCTTCGCCTACCTCACAGGCAGCGTGGTGTACTCGAAATACCTCTTTATTCCTCACATACCCGGGGCTGCGGAACTGCTAATCTTTTGTGGGGCGATGGCAGGTGCGGGGCTGGCCTTCCTCTGGTTTAACGCGCATCCGGCCCAGGTGTTCATGGGCGACGTGGGCGCGCTGGCACTGGGCGGCGCCCTCGGCACCATCGCCGTGATCGTGCGCCAGGAGATCGTGCTGTTCATCATGGGCGGCATCTTCGTGGTGGAGACGCTGTCGGTGATGCTGCAGGTCGGCTACTTCAAGTACACGAAGAAGCGCTACGGCGTCGGCCGCCGGATCCTGCTGATGGCGCCGCTGCACCACCACTTTGAACAGAAGGGGTGGAAGGAAACCAAGGTGGTGGTCCGCTTCTGGATCATCACGATGATGCTGGTGTTGTTCGGACTCTCGACATTGAAACTGCGGTAATGGAAGAAGGCGTGGAAAACAAGGTGAACGAGGAACTGGAAAACGACGTGCAGGACGGCGCCGCGGGCGACGCCGGCGCACCTGTCGCCGCCGGTGCCGTCGCGCCTGCCGAACCCGCGCCGCCGCTCATGAATACTTCGCAGTCCGACGAGGCTGCGGATGCTCCGTCCGAAGACGCGGCAGGGACGCCGGATGAAGTGCCGGCTGCGGAACGGCCTGACGAAGCGGCCGAAGCGCCGCCGGAAGCCGCCGGAGAGCCGGAAATCGCACTTGAAAATGCGCCCGGCCCGGACGGCGACGCGTCGGCGGCGGAGCCGGTGGTCAGCATGGAAGAGTGCCTTGCCTACCAGGGCAAGCGCGTGCTGGTGCTCGGCCTCGGAGAGTCCGGCCTGGCGATGGCGCAGTGGCTGGCACGCCGGGGCGTGGCGCTGCGCGTGGCCGATACCCGCGCCGAACCGGAGCGCCTGCCCGTCCTGCGCGAAGCCGTGCCGGGCGCCGAATTCATTGGCGGCCCGTTCACGGCCGCCCTGCTGGACGACATCGATTTCGTCGCGCTCAGCCCAGGCCTCGCTCCGGGTCGCGAGCTCGCGGAAATCGTACCGGCAGCTCGCGAACGGAACATTCCGCTGTGGGGCGAAATCGAACTGTTCGCGCAGGCGCTCGCCGCGCTGCGCGCCGCCCGCAAATATGCGCCGAAGGTGATCGCGATTACCGGCACCAATGGCAAGACCACGGTGACCAGCCTGACCGGCATGCTGTGCCGACGCGCCGGCCTGAGTACGGTCGTGGCCGGCAACATCAGCCCGGCCGCGCTCGACGTGCTGCGCACGGCGCTCGACGGCGACGACCTGCCGCAAGCCTGGGTGCTGGAACTGTCCAGCTTCCAGCTGCACGCCACCTTCAGCCTGCAAGCCGACGTCGCCACCGTGCTGAATGTCACACAGGACCATCTGGACTGGCACGGCGACATGGATTCCTACGCGGCCGACAAGGCGCGCATCTTCGGCGCGCACACGATCCGCCTGCTCAACCGCGACGATGCGCGCGTGATGCAGATGGCGTCGCCGCTGGCGACCTGCATCAGCTTCGGGACCGACGAGCCGGACCAGCCCAACTGCTTCGGCCTGGTCGACGACAACGGCATGCAGTGGTTGTCCGCTGCAGTCGCTTCGGAAGAGGGCGAAAAGCGCCGCCGCAAGAAGGACAATATCGAGCTGCCGGTCATCCTGAACCGGCTGATGCCGGCCGACGCGCTCAAGATCCGCGGGCAGCACAATGCCGCCAATGCGCTTGCCGCGCTCGCGCTGTGCCGCGCGATCGGATTGCCGCTGGCGCCGCTGCTGTACGGCCTGCGCGAATACCGCGGCGAGCCGCACCGGGTGGAACTGGTCGCCGACGTCGGCGGCGTGGACTACTACGACGACAGCAAGGGCACCAATGTCGGCGCGACGGTGGCGGCGCTGAACGGGCTCGGCATCGAACAGCATGGCGCGGCGCGCCTGGTGCTGATCGCCGGCGGCGACGGCAAGGGCCAGGATTTCGGCCCGCTGGCCGAACCGGTTGCCAAGTACGTCCGGGCGGTTCTGCTGATCGGCAAGGATGCGCCGGCAATTCGCGCCGTACTGGAAGGCGCGGGCGTCGACATCACGGATTGCGCGACGCTGGAAGCCGCGGTGCAGAAGGCCGCCGAACTGGCGCAGACCGGCGACGCCGTGCTGCTGTCGCCGGCCTGCGCCAGCCTCGACATGTTCCGCAATTATGCGCACCGCGCGCAGGTGTTCGTGGACGCGGTACGCGAAGTCGCCCTTGCGCGCGGCGAGGTGATCGCATGAAGTTCGCACTGCCATCCTTCTCGTCTTCCGCCGCGCCGGCGCCGCTGCCCGGCGTCGTGCAGCGTTCGAAGATGATGGAGTACGACCAGCCGCTGGTGTGGGTGGTCGTGCTGCTGATGCTGCTGGGGATGGTGATGGTGTACTCGGCATCGATCGCGCTGCCGGATTCTCCGAAGTACGCGAATTACAAGAATACGCATTTCCTGGTGAGGCAGGCGACCTTCATCGCCGCCGCGCTGGTCGCCGGCCTGCTCGCGTTCCGCGTGCCGGTATCCGCCTGGCAGCGCTGGGCGCCGTATCTGTTCGTCGCCACCATGGTGTTGCTGATCCTGGTGCTGGTGCCGGGTCTCGGCAAGGGCGTCAACGGCGCGCGCCGCTGGCTGTCGTTCAAGGTATTCAACCTGCAGCCGTCCGAACTGATGAAGCTGTTCGTGGTGCTGTATGCCGCCGATTACACCGTGCGCAAGCAGGAATTCATGCACAAGCTGACCAAGGGCTTCATGCCGATGGCGGCGGCGGTCGGCATCGTCGGCCTGCTGCTGCTGCTGGAGCCAGACCTCGGCGCCTTCGGCGTGATCGTCTGCATCGCGATGGGCATCCTGTTCCTCGGCGGCATCAACGGCATCTGGTTCGGCGGCATCGGCGCGGTGCTGGTCGGCATCTTCACCATGGTCATCGTGCTCTCCCCGTGGCGCCGGGAGCGCATCTTCGCCTACCTCAATCCCTGGGTGGAAGAGAACGCGCTCGGCAAGGCCTACCAGCTGTCGCATTCTCTGATTGCGTTCGGACGCGGCGAGCTGTTCGGGGTCGGCCTCGGCGGCAGCGTCGAGAAGCTGCACTACCTGCCGGAAGCGCACACCGATTTCCTGCTCGCGGTGATCGGCGAGGAGCTCGGCTTTGTCGGCGTGTTCGTGGTGGTCGCGCTGTTCTACTGGATCGTCAAGCGCGCGTTCGAGATCGGACGCCAGGCGATCGCGATGGATCTCACCTTCGCCGGCCTGGCCGCGAAGGGCATCGGCATCTGGATCGGGGTGCAGGCGTTCATCAACATGGGCGTGAACCTTGGGCTGCTGCCGACCAAAGGCCTGACCCTGCCGCTGATGAGCTATGGCGGGTCGGGGGTACTGATTAACTGTGTAGGGTTGGCGATCTTGTTGCGGATCGACTATGAGAACCGGGTGCTGATGCGGGGAGGGCGGGTATGAAGCGCCTGCTGATCATGGCGGCCGGTACCGGCGGCCACATCTTCCCCGGCCTGGCGATCGCGCAGACGATGCAGGCGCGCGGCTGGCAGGTGTCCTGGCTCGGGACCATGCATGGCATGGAGCGCGACATCGTGCCGAAGCACAAGATCGAAATGGATACGATCGACTTCGCGGGCCTGCGCGGCAAGGGCATGATGCACACGGTGCGCGGCGTGTTCAAGATGGCCGCCGGCTTTGCGTCCTGCTTCCGCATCATCGGACGGCGCAGGCCGAGCGTGGTGCTCGGCATGGGCGGCTATGTGACTGTGCCGGGCGGGATGATGGCCAGGGCGCGCGGCGTGCCGCTGGTGCTGGTCAATGCCGACGCCGCCCTGCTGTTGTCGAACAAGACGCTGGCGCCGATGGCGCAGCGGGTGCTGTTCGGCTTTCCGGCGGATTTCGGCAGCGCGGCGGACAAGGCGCTGGTGACCGGCAATCCGGTGCGCAAGGAAATCATCGAGGTGGCGCCGCCCGCGCAGCGTTATGCGGCGCGCAGCGGCCCGCTGCGCCTGCTGGTGGTCGGCGGCAGCCTGGGCGCGAAGGTATTGAATGAAGCCCTGCCGGCGGCGCTGGCGCGCATTCCCGCGCAACAGCGCCCGGTGGTGACGCACCAGTCGGGCAGGCAGCATATCGATGCATTGCGCAAGGCATACGGCGACGCGCAGGTGCAGGCGGAAGTGGTGGATTTCATCGACGACATGCCGCGCCGCTACGCGGGAGCCGACCTGGTGATCTGCCGCGCCGGTGCGATCACGGTGTCGGAGCTGACCGCTGCCGGCGTGGCGAGCGTGCTGGTGCCGCTGGTCGCATCGACCACCTCGCACCAGCGCGACAACGCGCAGTGGATGGCGAAGCAGAAGGCGGCGCTGCACCTGCCGCAGGGGGAACTGAATCCGGAGCGCCTGGCGCAGCTGCTGCAGACGCTCACACGGGAGGAATGCAGGACGATGGCTGAGGCCGCGCATGGCATCGGGAGGCGCCAGGCGAACGAAGCGATCGCGAACGTACTGGAAGAACTGGCCGGGAAAACATGAAACATAAAGTCAAGAATATTCATTTCGTGGGCATCGGCGGATCCGGCATGAGCGGCATCGCGGAAGTGCTGCTCAACCTCGGTTACACGATTTCCGGCTCCGACCTGTCGGCCAACCCGGCAACCCAGCGTCTTGCAGAAAGCGGCGCGAAAATCACGCTCGGCCACGCGGCGGAAAACATCCAGGACGCGGACGCGATCGTCACGTCAACCGCGGTCAGGGGCGACAACCCGGAAGTGATCGCCGCCCGCGCCAAGCGCATTCCCATCGTGCCGCGCGCGATCATGCTGGGAGAACTGATGCGCCTGAAGCAGGGCATCGCGATCGCCGGCACGCACGGCAAGACCACGACCACCAGCCTCGTCGCCAGCGTGCTGGCGGAAGGCGGGCTCGATCCGACCTTCGTGATCGGCGGCCGCCTGAACAGCGCCGGCGCCAACGCGAAGCTCGGGGCCGGCGACTTCATCGTCGCCGAGGCGGACGAATCGGACGCCTCCTTCCTGAACCTGTCGCCGTGCATCGAAGTGATTACCAACATCGATGCCGACCACATGGAGACCTACGATCACAGCTTTGCCAAGCTGAAGCAGGCCTTCGTGGAATTCACGCAGCGCCTGCCGTTCTACGGCGTCGTGATGCTGTGCATCGACGATCCGAACGTGCGCGAAATCATGCCGTTCATCTCCAAGCCGGTCCTGACCTACGGTTTCCACGAGAGCGCGCAGGTGCGCGCGGTCGATGCGAAGGCGGTGGACAGCCACATGGAATTCACCGTGCTGCAGGCCGATTATGCTCCGCTGACCGTGCACCTGAACCAGCCCGGCATGCATAACGTGCAGAACGCCTGCGCGGCGATCGCGATCGCGCGCGAACTCGGCGTTCCCGACGAGGCGACGCAGAAGGCGCTGCGCGAGTTCCACGGCGTCGGCCGCCGCTTCACCCGCTACGGCGACATCAAGCTGCCGGCCGGCGGCGCGTTCACCCTGGTGGACGACTACGGCCACCATCCGGTGGAAATGGCGGCCACGGTGGCCGCCGCCCGCGGCGCCTATCCCGGCCGCCGCATCGTGCTGGCCTTCCAGCCACACCGATTCACGCGTACGCGCGACCTGTTCGAGGACTTCGTGAAAGTGATGTCCACGGTCGACGCGCTGGTGCTGGCCGACGTCTATCCGGCCGGCGAACAACCCATCGTCGCCGCCGACGGCCGCGCGCTCGCCCATGCGCTGCGCGTGATCGGCAAGGTGGAGCCGATATTTGTAGAGGACATTGCCGACATGCCGGCGACGATCGTGAACATGGCGAAGGATGGGGATGTGGTCATCACCATGGGCGCCGGGTCGATCAGCGGCGTGCCGGGGAAGTTGAAGGACGCATCATGAGCAACACGGATCTGAAAAAAGAGTTTGGAAAAGTCGGCGTGCTGTACGGTGGCCGTTCCGCCGAACGCGAGGTATCGCTGATGTCCGGCGCCGGCGTGCTGAAGGCATTGCAGGGCAAGGGCGTGGACGCACACGGCTTCGACCCGGCCGAACGCAGCCTGGCTGATCTCGCGGCGGAAAAGTTCGACCGCGTCTTCATCGCGCTGCACGGCCGCTACGGCGAAGACGGCACGCTGCAGGGCGTGCTCGAGCAGCTCGGCATTCCGTACACCGGCTCCGGCGTGATGGCTTCGTCGATCGGCATGGACAAGGTGATGACCAAGCGCATCTGGCTGAACCACGGCTTGCCGACGCCGCGCTTCCTCGTGCTCGATTCGAAGGAGGCGACGCAGGAAGAACTGCGCAAGGTGCCGGACGAACTCGGCCTGCCGCTGATGCTGAAGGCGCCGCATGAAGGTTCGACCATCGGCATCAGCAAGGTGACCGGCTATTCGGAAATGCAGGATGGCTTTGCGCATTGCGCGAAGTACGACGAAGCGGTGCTGGCCGAGGAATTCATCACCGGCCGCGAGCTCACGGTGCCGGTGCTCGGCAAGGGCCGCAATGCGCGCGCGCTGCCGATCGTCGAGATCTGCGCGCCGCAGGGCAATTACGACTACCAGCACAAGTATTTCAGCGACGACACCCAGTACCTGTGCCCGGCGCCGCTCGACGACGAGCTGACGCGCCGCATCCAGTCGCTTGCGGTGCGTGCGTTCAACGCGCTCGGCAGCTCGGGCTGGGCGCGGGTCGACTTCATGCTGCGGGCGGCGGACAACGAGCCGTTCCTGCTGGAGATCAATACATCGCCGGGCATGACCGGCCATTCGCTGGTGCCGATGTCGGCGAAAGCCGCCGGGGTCAGCTATGAAGACTTGTGTGTGGAAATCCTGCGTTCGGCGGATCTCGACCTGAAGCCGACCAAGGACTGGCAGCCGACCTGAGGGGATTGAAGACCGACCATGTGGCACGACGTCAGAATGCTCAACGCGACCACCAGCGCCTTGCTCGGCCTGCTGGTGCTGGGCCTGCTCGCGTCCGGCCTGTGGTGGGTGGCGCAGCGGCCGATGTTCACGTTGAAGACGATACGCATCGAGCCGGTCGGCGAAATGCCGCTTCGCCACGTGAATCCGTCGACGGTGCGCACGACCGCGCTGCCGCGCATCAAGGGCAATTTCTTCACCACCAACCTGGATGCGGTGCGCGTCGCGTTCGAGGCGGTGCCTTGGGTGCGCAGGGCGTCGGTCCGGCGCGAATGGCCGAACAAGCTGATCGTGACGGTGGAAGAGCATGAGCCGCTTGGCACCTGGGGCGACGACGGCCGCCTGCTGTCGGTGAAGGGCGACGTGTTTACAGCCAACCTGGCCGAGGCGGAAGAGGACGGCGAACTGCCGGAATTCGCCGGTCCGGAGGGCAGCGAGAAGGAAGTTGTGGCGCGCTACCGCGAGCTGAACGAATGGTTCAAGCCGATCAGCCTGGCGCCCGACTCGGTGCGCCTGTCGGGGCGCTACGCCTGGAGTGTGCGGCTGAACAACGGCATGCAGGTCGAACTCGGGCGCGAACAGAGCAAGACGACGCTGAAGGACCGCGTCGAACGGCTGGTGAAGATTTACCCGCAGCTGGTCAACCGGCTGCAGGACCGGATCGAGAATGTGGACATGCGGTACCCGAACGGCATGGCGCTGAAGGCGCAGGGCCTGAAGTTCGGCATCGAAGGCAAGAAAAAGTAAGCGGACATCTATGACAAAAGACGCGAAAAACCTGATCGTCGGCCTCGACATCGGCACCTCCAAGGTGGTGGCGGTAGTGGCTGAAGTCATGCCGAACGGGAGGCATGAAGTCATCGGCCTGGGCCAGCACGAATCCAAGGGGCTGAAGAAGGGCGTGGTGGTCAACATCGAGGCGACGGTGGAGTCGATCCAGCGCGCGCTCGAGGAAGCCGAGCTGATGGCCGACTGCAAGATCAAGAACGTCTACACCGGCATCGCGGGCAGTCATATCCGCAGCTTCAACTCGAGCGGCATGGTTGCGATCAAGGACAAGGAAGTGACCGCGACCGACGTGGCGCGCGTGATCGAGACGGCCAAGGCGGTCAACATCCCGACCGACCAGCAGCTGCTGCATACCGTGCCGCAGGAATTCATCGTCGACAGCCAGGAAGACGTGCGCGAGCCGATCGGCATGAGCGGCATCCGGCTCGAGGTGAAGGTGCATATCGTCACCGGCGCGGTATCCGCCGTGCAGAACATCGTCAAGTGCGTGCGCCGCTGCGGCCTGGAAGTGTCCGACCTGATCCTGCAGCCGATGGCGTCGGCCGACGCGGTGCTGACCCCGGACGAGAAGGAACTGGGCGTGGTGCTGGTCGATATCGGCGGCGGCACGACCGACGTCGCGATCTTCACCGAAGGCGCGATCCGGCACACCGCAGTGATCCCGATCGCCGGCGACCAGATCACCAATGACATCGCGATGGCGCTGCGCACGCCGACCGCGGAAGCGGAAGAGATCAAGCTGCGCTACGGCGTCGCCAAGCAGGTGCTGGCCGACCCGGGCGAAACCATCGAGGTGCCGGGGCTGGGCGACCGCGGACCGCGCACCTTGTCGCGCCAGGCGCTGGCGGCGGTGATCGAGCCGCGCGTTGAAGAATTGTTTGCACTGGTGCACCAGGTGGTGCGCGAGTCGGGCTACGAGGAGGTGCTGTCCTCCGGCATCGTGATCACCGGCGGCTCGGCGATGATGCCGGGCATGGTGGAGCTGGCGGAAGACATCTTCCTCAAGCCGACCCGTCTGGGCGTGCCGGAATACAGCGGCCAGCTCGCCGATGTGGTGCGCAGCCCGCGCTATTCGACGGTGCTGGGTTTGTTGCTGGAAGCGAAAAAGCAGTACCTGCGCGGCCACATCGTCACCCGGCAGGATGGATCGGTGAAGGCGGTCTGGCAGCGCATGAAGGAGTGGTTCCTCGGGAATTTCTAGGTTTTTGAGTATCAGGTATCGGCAGCAAGAATTTCAATAATTTTGTGTATTAACAGCAGTTTGCAGTTGCTAGTCGCCACACCGCGTGGTGCCTAACGACTGAAAACTGCATCATCTAAGGGAGTAATCATGGAAATCGATATGATCGATAATGCAAATCTGGGCACCGTGATCAAGGTGGTCGGTGTCGGCGGCGCAGGCGGCAACGCGGTGCAGCACATGATCAACAAGGGGGTGGCAGGCGTGGAGTTCATCGCCGCCAATACGGATGCCCAGGCTCTCGCGCAGTCGAAGGCAAACAACATCATCCAGATCGGCGAGTCCGGCCTGGGCGCCGGCATGAAGCCCGATGTCGGCCGCCAGCTCGCGGAAGAATCGCGCCAGCGCATCGAAGACGCGCTGCGCGGCGCGCACATGGTGTTCATTGCCGCCGGCATGGGCGGCGGCACCGGCACCGGCGCCGCGCCGGTGGTCGCGCAGGTTGCGAAGGAACTGGGCGCGCTGACCGTCGCGGTGGTGTCCAAGCCGTTCTCGTACGAAGGCGCCAAGTGCATGGAACTGGCCGAGCAGGGGCTGGAAGCCTTGTCGCAGCATGTCGACTCGCTGATCGTGATCCTGAACGAAAAGCTGGAAGAGATCTATGAAGACGACAGCATGATGGAATGGCTGCAGCATGCGGACGACGTGCTCAACAACGCGGTCGCCGGCATCGCCGAGATCATCAACGTGCCGGGCCACATCAACGTCGACTTCAACGACGTCAAGACCATCATGGGCGAGCAGGGCAAGGCGATGATGGGCACCGCCACCGCCTCCGGCGTGGATCGTGCGCGCATCGCCGCCGAGCAGGCTGTGGCGTCGCCGCTGCTGGACGGCATCGACCTGTCCGGCGCGCGCGGCGTGCTGGTCAATGTGACCGCCAGCCGCAGCCTGAAGGGCAAGGAAATCAAGGAAGTCATGGCCACCGTGCGCGCCTTCGCCGCGCCGGATGCATCGATCGCGCAGGGCATCGCGTACGACGAATCGATGGGCGACGACATTCGCGTCACCGTGGTCGCCACCGGCCTGGGCCGCGGCCGCAAGAACGTGCAGCTGGTGCAGACCCCGGTGCTGCGCACCGGCACCCACAACGAGCCGATCATGCAGAATACCGGCATGATGAGCCAGGGCGCGGCGCAGCCGGCCCCGGCCTTCAACGGCCTGAAGGCGCCGGCGGTGTGGCGACGCGAGTCGGCATCGGAAACCGTGCGCGCGCTTGAAAAGAACGGCATGGAAACCTACGACATCCCGGCCTTCCTGCGCAAGCAAGCCGACTGAGTCCGGTTGCAGCGGGTGCGCTCCCGCCTGCTGCAAAAATGGCAATAACAAGGCATACTGCGGTTTTGCGCCGCGCCATCGCGACAGCGTGGCGCGGCGTTTTCATTTGTCATGCGAACGGGAGACAGCATCATGACCATCAAGATCGGCGACCGCTTGCCGGAAGGCACGCTTTCGGAATTCATCGAAGTCGAGACCGAAGGCTGCGCCCTCGGGCCGAATACCTTCAAGGTCAGCGACCTGACCAGGGGGAAGAAGATTGCCGTGTTCGGCCTGCCGGGTGCCTTCACCCCGACCTGCTCGGCCAAGCACGTGCCGGGCTATGTCGCGCTTGCCGACCAGTTCAAGGCCAAGGGCGTGGATGAGATCTGGTGCATCTCGGTCAACGACGCGTTCGTGATGGGCGCCTGGGGCCGCGACCAGAAGTCGACTGGCGTGGTGCGCATGATGGCCGACGGCAGCGCCGACTTCACCAGGGCGCTCGGCCTGGAGTTCGACCTGACCGCCAGGGGCATGGGCATCCGCTCGCAGCGCTACTCGATGCTGGTGGACGATGGCGTGATCAGGCAGCTCAATATCGAGCAGCCCGGGAAGTTCGAGGTGTCGAATGCGGAGACGCTGCTGGCCCAGCTTGGCTGAGCATCGGGTGAAGGAAGAAACGGCGCCGCGGGCGCCGTTTTTTTTTGCCCGCGGCCTTGATGCAGGTTAACACCAACCGTACGCTTACCGATAACAATGACAATTGAACAAAAACGACCTGAAGCGAACATAAACGAACATGCTCGATCGTGAAAGTGCTATATTGGTGGCAGCTCCGTATCGACTCATCGCCGATATCGGGTTGCAGAACATTTTCCGGCATGAACCGGGATGGAAGGCGCGATGCAGCAATTCGACTGTGACCTGCTGATCGTTGGCGGCGGCATCAATGGCGCCGGGATTGCGCGCGACGCCGCCGGGCGCGGTTTGTCCGTCGTGCTGTGCGAAAAGGACGACCTCGCGTCGCATACTTCTTCCGCGTCATCCAAGCTGATTCATGGCGGGTTGCGCTATCTGGAATATTACGAATTCGGCCTGGTGCGCAAGGCGCTGATCGAGCGCGAAGTGCTGCTGCGCGCCGCGCCGCATATCATGCGGCCGCTACGGTTCGTGCTGCCGCACGACAAGGGCCAGCGTCCGGCCTGGATGATCCGCACCGGCCTGTTCCTGTACGACTCGCTTGCCCGCCGTGAACTGCTGCCCGGCTCGCACGGCGTGGACCTGCGGGACCATCCCGCCGGCGCGCCGCTCAAGCCGCAATTCACGCGCGGCTTCGCCTATTCCGACGGCTGGGTGGACGACGCGCGCCTGGTCGTGCTCAACGCGGTCGACGCGGCAGAGAACGGCGCACAGGTGTTGACACGCACACGCTGCGAAAGCGTGCGGCGCAGCGGGGACGTCTGGATCGCGCAGCTGGCAGGGCGCGACGGTCGCTCGACGGTGCGCGCGCGGGCGCTGGTCAATGCCGCCGGGCCGTGGGCGGCGCAATTCCTGCAGGAGGCGGCGGGCAGGCCATCGACGAAGGCCCTGCGCCTGATCAAGGGCAGCCACATCGTCGTGCCGCGCCTGTTCGATCATCCCTATGCCTATATCTTCCAGCATCCGGACGGGCGCATTGTGTTCGCGATTCCCTACGAGCACAGCTTCACGCTGATCGGCACGACCGACATCGAGTACCACGGCGATCCTGGCAGGGTGGTCATCGAACCGGACGAAATTCTTTACCTGTGCCAGCTTGCAAGCCGCTACTTCAGCCGCAAAATCCTGTCGGCGGACGTGGTCTGGGCCTATTCCGGCGTCCGTCCGCTGGTCGAGGATGCATCGGCGAACGCGTCCGCGGTGACGCGCGACTACCGGCTGGACCTGGATGCCGGCGGGCCGCCGCTGTTGTCCGTCTTCGGCGGCAAGATCACCACCTTTCGCAAGCTCGCCGAAGAGGCGGTCGACATGCTGGCGCCGCTGCTTGGCGCGCGGCGCGGCGCATGGACCGCCGGTGCCTGCCTGCCCGGCGGCGATCTGTTCGGCAGCGGGCCGGCCAACCGCGCGGTGCTGGAGGTCGACCGCTACATTCACGACTTGCAACAGCGCTATGCGTGGCTGCCGCCGGCGCTCGTCGCCCGCTACGCGCGCGCCTACGGCACCCGCACCGACCTGCTGCTGGCCCAACGGTCCCGCCTTGCGGACATGGGAGATGAAATCGCCCCCGGCCTCTACGCTGCGGAAGCGGAGTACCTGATGCGGCATGAATGGGCGGTCGACGCCGCCGACATCCTGTGGCGCAGGACCAAGATCGGCTTGCACTTGCCGCGCGATGCGCAGGAAAAACTCGACGCCTGGATCGCGTTTCGCCGCCAAGGCGGCACACCGCCGCGGCAGCGCGCGCCGGCATTCGGCAACGCCTGATGAAACGCGGCCGGGGCGGAATTTCTTGATGCATAATCGGACTGCCGCATTGAGGCTGCCGCAATGAACATTGTCAAGGCTGTGGAGAGGGAGACTGTTCTGTGACCAAGTACATCCTTGCCCTGGATCAGGGCACGACCAGTTCGCGCGCCATCCTGTTCGATCGGGAAGGCCGCATGCACGGCATCGCGCAGCAGGAATTCCGCCAGATCTTCCCGCGCCCGGGCTGGGTCGAGCATGATGCGGACGAGATCTGGCGCAGCCAGCTGGGCGTCGCGCAGCAGGTGCTCAAGGAGTGCAAGGTCGCACCCGGCGACATCGCCGCCGTGGGCATCACCAACCAGCGCGAAACCACCGTTCTGTGGGACCGGGCCACCGGTGAACCGGTGGCCAATGCGATCGTCTGGCAAGACCACCGGACCGCCGATATGTGCGACGCACTGCGGGGGCAGGGCAAGGCGCCGTTGTTCCAGCAAAAGACCGGGCTCGTGATCGATGCCTATTTTTCCGGCACCAAGATCAAATGGCTGCTCGACAATGTCGAAGGGGTGCGCCGCAGGGCAGAGCGCGGCGAGCTTGCATTCGGCACGATCGATTCCTGGCTCATATTCAAGTTGTGCGGTGAGCATGTGGTCGACGCAAGCAACGCTTCGCGTACCCTGCTGTTCAACATCCATACCGGACAATGGGACGATGAACTGCTCGGATTGCTCGACATTCCGCGCAGCCTGCTGCCGCAAGTCGTTGCCAGCAGCGGCGTGGTGGGCAAAACGACGCCGGGTCTGCTCGGTGCGGCCATACCGATCGCCGGCATCGCCGGCGACCAGCAGGCGGCGACCTTCGGACAGGCATGCCATCGGCCGGGGATGGCCAAGAATACCTACGGCACCGGATGCTTCATGCTGATGCACACCGGCACGCAAGCCATGACTTCCGGCAACAATCTTCTCACCACGGTCGGCTGGACCATGGGCGGACGCACCGAATATATGCTCGAGGGCAGCGTGTTCAATGCCGGCGCGGCAGTGCAGTGGCTGCGCGACGGGTTGGGCATCATCAACAGTTCGGCCGAGGTGGAGGCGCTCGCCGCCAGCGTGCCGGATACCGGCGGCGTCTTCTTCGTGCCGGCCTTCGCCGGACTGGGAACGCCTTACTGGGACGCCTATGCGCGCGGCACCATTGTCGGCATCAGCCGCGGCACTACCAAGGCGCATATCGCGCGCGCGACCCTGGCTGCCATTGCCTACCAGAGCGCAGACGTGCTTGAAGCGATGCAGAAGGATGCCGCGATCCCGCTCGCCGAGTTGCGCGTGGACGGCGGCGCTGCACGCAACGACCTGTTGATGCAGTTCCAGGCGGACGTGCTCGGTGTGCCGGTGGTCAGACCAGTGGTTACCGAAACGACGGCGCTCGGCGCCGCCTATCTTGCCGGCCTCGCGGTCGGATACTGGGAATCGCGCGAGGAAATTGCGGCACAGTGGCAGGTGCAGAAACGCTTCGAGCCGGCGATGCCAGACGAGGAGCGCATGGAGCGCATGACCGCATGGCGCAGGGCCGTGCAGCGGGCGTTGCACTGGGCGGAGCCGCATTGACGGCGACACAAGACCGGTCGTGGTGAGCAGGAGAAGCGTGGTGTAACTCCAACAAAGGTTACAACCGGTGACAACTGACTCGTGGGTTAGTTGCTATAATTCACGGATGCTCAAACAACGTACCGTCAAACAGCTTGTCAAGACCGTGGGCGTCGGACTGCATTCCGGCACCAAGGTCGAGCTCACGCTGCGGCCGGCCGCGCCGGACACCGGCATCATCTTCCGCCGGGTCGACGTCGATCCGCCGGTCGACCTGCCCGCATCGGCCACCGGCGTCGGCGACACCCGGCTCGCATCCGTGCTGCAAAAGGATGGCGTGCGCGTGTCCACCGTCGAGCACCTGATGTCGGCCTGTGCCGGGCTGGGCATCGACAACCTGTATGTCGACCTCACCGCGGAAGAAATCCCGATCATGGACGGCTCCGCCGCGTCTTTCGTCTTCCTGCTGCAGCAGGCCGGCTTGCACGAGCAGAACGCGCCGAAGAAGTTCATCCGCGTGAAAAAAACGGTCGAGGTCCGGGACGGCAAGGGCGCGCAGGAAAAATGGGCGCGCCTGGAGCCGTACAACGGATTCAAGCTCAAGTTCTTCATCGAATTCAACCATCCGGCGGTCGACGCCACCGGGCAGACCGCGGAAGTCGATTTCGAAGCGGATTCCTACGTCAAGGAAATCGCGCGGGCGCGCACCTTCGGCTTCATGCATGAAGTGGAAATGTTGCGCGGCATCGGCTTGATCCGGGGCGGGTCGCTGGAAAACGCGATCGTGATGGATGAATACCGCATCCTGAACCCGGACGGCCTGCGTTACGAAAACGAATTCGTGCGGCACAAGATCCTCGATGCGATCGGCGACCTGTACCTGGTCGGGCATCCGCTGCTTGCCAGCTACGTTGCGCACAAGTCGGGGCACATGATGAACAATCTGTTGCTGCGCGCCTTGCTGGAGCAGCCGGATGCGTACGACATCGTGAGCTTCGATTCGATCGACAAGGCGCCGGGCTTTGCGCGCCAGGTCGGACAGGAATGGGCGTTTAGCTGATTACCTGATCTTCCCATGGCGCTTGAGCATGTTCTCGAGCGCCTCCATCAGCGCCTGGTTGCCGGGCGCCTTCTCCAGCGAATCCTTCAGGCCTTCAAACGCGGTCAATGCCTTTTCCGGCATGACCAGTTCCTTCTGCCTTGTTGTGCTGGCAGCAATGTTTCCAACTTGCACTTTGATTCGTATTGCGTTAACCTGCCATCCCCGCTTCAGCAGGTTGTCTTGAAGCTTTGGCAACTGTTGCTTCAATTTCGCGGCGAGTGCCGCGTTGGGCGCGGCGATGGTTAATTGATCGCCATCGAACCGCAAGACGGAACAAGCGTCAAAAAGCGCGGGAAGAACAGCCGAGCACTCGTCTTGCAGTGCTGCCAGGCGTGTGACGGCCGGCAATAGTGTGGCCATTTTGTCGTGCATGCGCAGAAAGTCCGTAACAGCTGTAACACTGCTCGCGGACTTCGACTTTGCGCGTGTAGACTGAAAACGTTGCTGCGAAGAAATAGATAATGGTGTACGGCGCATGCGCCAACCTTATCACATTCGGGCGGACGAGTCGGAGGAGTTGTAATGCAAATTATCCTGTTGCACCCCCGCTTCAGCACCAGGACCGTGACGCTGACGCGATGGCATCTTGCATTGCTTGTGCTGGCATTCCTCTCCTCTGTTGTCCTCGTTGCCTTCTTCCTGTACTTCCTGACTTTCCGTCACGCCACCGATCTCAACATCCCCTTCGTGCGCGACGCTCTCGCGTCCGCGACGCAGGACGACAGCCAGAAGAAAGACAAATACGTCAAGGAAAACCTGGCTGCGATGGCGATGAAGCTGGGCGAGATGCAGGCACAGCTGATGCGCCTGGATGCGCTGGGCGAGCGGGTGCAGGGCCTGGCCGGCGTGAAGCCGCAGGAGTTCAACTTCAGGGAATTGCCGGGCCGCGGCGGCGCCGAACCGTCGGGCATGAAGGACAAGCCGCTTTCCATGCACGAATTCCAGCAATTGCTCGATGCGATGGCGCGCGACGTCGAACACCGCGCCGACTACATGAACGTGGTCGAGACCACGCTGATGAGCCACAAGATCAAGTCCAAGCTGTTGCCGACGATCCAGCCGGTCAATGTCAGCTATAACGCCTCCGGCTTCGGCTGGCGCTTCGATCCGTTCACCGGCCGCCAGGCATTTCATGAAGGAATCGATTTCGCCGCTGCCGTCGGCACCCCCATTGTCGCGGCGGCGGGTGGCGTGGTGATCGCAGCGGAATACCATCACCAGTTCGGCAACATGATCGAGATCGACCACGGCAACGACATGGTGACCCGCTATGCGCACTGCTCCAGGATCCACGTCAAGGTCGGCGACATTGTCAAACGCGGCCAGCGCGTCGGCGACGTCGGCTCGACCGGCCGTTCGACCGGAGCGCATCTGCATTTCGAGGTGCTGGTGAAAGGCATCCAGCAAGATCCGCACAAATTCCTGTCGGCCGGCGCCGACCAGGCAAAGATGGCGGCACTGGCCGCGAAGTAATCCCGCTGGCATTGCCGGGTAAAGTCGCCGAGCTATTGTTTCCTGCCTTGTCGCCCCCATCTCTCGCACAACCAGGCCGGTTGCTGCGGCGACTTTTGTCACTGCGCAATCATTTTGCGCTTCCGGCCCGGCATGGGGCGGCCGGCTATGCCCTGCATGATAAAATCCGCAATTTAGCCCTATTCCGTCATTGCGAGGATCGCGAGCACGTCTCTTCGCAGCGTCATAAAGAACATTAAAGATGTCCCTACTGACCCAGATTTTCGGCAGCCGCAACCAGCGGCTGATCAAGCAATACCAGAAGACCGTTCGTGAAATCAATGCGCTTGAGCCGGCGATGGAAAAACTGTCCGACGCCGAACTGCAGGCCAAGACGCCCGAGCTGAAGGAGCGTCTTGCAAAGGGCGCGACGCTGGATGACATCCTGCCCGAAGCCTTCGCCGTCTGCCGCGAGGCGAGCAAACGGGTACTGAAGATGCGCCACTTCGACGTGCAGCTTATCGGCGGCATGGTTCTCCACTACGGCAAGATCGCCGAAATGGGCACCGGCGAGGGCAAGACCCTGATGGCGACGCTGGCCGCTTACCTCAACGCGCTTGCTGGCAAGGGCGTGCATGTGGTGACCGTCAACGATTACCTCGCGCAGCGCGACGCGGAATGGATGGGCAAGCTCTACGGCTGGCTCGGCTTGACCACCGGCGTGAACCTGTCGCAGATGCAGCATGATGCGAAGCAGGTCGCGTACGCGGCGGACATCACCTACGGCACCAACAATGAATTCGGCTTCGACTACCTGCGCGACAACATGGTGTACGACACCGGCGACCGGGTGCAGCGCGGGCTCAATTTCGCCATCGTCGACGAAGTCGACTCGATCCTGATCGACGAGGCGCGCACACCGCTGATCATTTCCGGCCAGGCGGAAGACCACACCGAGCTGTACATCAAGATGAATGCGGTGCCGCCGCTGCTGACGCAGCAGATCGGCGAGGAAACGCCGGATGGCAAGGGCAAGATCGAAGTGCCCGGCGACTACACCAAGGACGAGAAATCCCATCAGGTGCTGCTGACCGAATCCGGCCATGAGAAGGCCGAGCAGATCCTCACCCGCATGGGCCTGCTGGCGGAAGGCGCATCGCTGTACGACCCGGCCAACATCCTGCTGATCCACCACCTCTACGCCGCGCTGCGCGCCCACGTGCTGTATCACAAGGACCAGCACTATGTGGTGCAGAACGGCGAGGTCATCATCGTCGACGAATTCACCGGCCGCCTGATGGTCGGCCGCCGCTGGTCCGACGGCCTGCACCAGGCGGTCGAAGCCAAGGAAGGCGTGAAGATCCAGAACGAGAACCAGACGCTGGCATCGATCACCTTCCAGAATTACTTCCGCATGTACGGCAAGCTGGCCGGCATGACCGGCACCGCCGACACGGAAGCGTACGAGTTCCAGGAAATCTACAGCCTCGAAACCGTTGTCATCCCGCCCAACCGTCCGAGCCAGCGCAAGGACCGCCAGGACCAGGTGTACAAGAGCGCGGAAGAGAGGTACAACGCGGTGGTCAACGACATCAAGGACTGCTACGAACGCGGGCAGCCGGTCCTGGTGGGTACCACATCGATCGAGAATTCGGAGCTGATCTCCGCCATCCTGACCAAGCACAAGCTGCCGCACAACGTGCTCAATGCGAAACAGCATGCGCGCGAAGCGGAAATCGTCGCGCAGGCAGGCCGTCCGAAGATGATCACCATCGCCACCAACATGGCAGGACGCGGCACCGATATCGTGCTGGGCGGCAATGTGGAGAAGCAGATCCAGCTGATCGAAGCCGATTCCAGCCTGCCCGACGCCGAGAAGCAGCAAAGGGCGCAGAAGCTGCGCGACGAGTGGCAATCGTTGCACGACCACGTGGTTTCAGTCGGCGGCCTGCACATCATCGGCACCGAGCGGCATGAATCGCGCCGCATCGACAACCAGCTGCGCGGCCGCTCCGGCCGCCAGGGCGACCCCGGTTCCTCGCGCTTCTACCTGTCGCTGGACGATCCGCTGCTGCGCATCTTCGCCGGCGATCGCGTGCGCGCGATCATGGACCGCCTGAAAATGCCGGAGGGCGAGCCGATCGAGGCCGGCATCGTCAGCCGTTCCATCGAATCCGCGCAGCGCAAGGTCGAGGCGCGCAATTTCGACATCCGCAAGCAGCTGCTGGAATATGACGACGTCGCCAATGACCAGCGCAAGGTGATTTACCAGCAGCGCAACGAACTGCTGGAGGCGGCGGACGTATCCGAACTGATCGCATCCCTGCGCGACGGCCTGTTCGCCGACGTGTTCCGCGCCTTCGTGCCGGTCGAGTCGATGGAAGAGCAGTGGGACATCAAGGGCCTGGAAGCGGCGCTTGCCAATGAATGGCAGCTGGAAGTGCCGATCACCAAGATGCTCGAAGCGGAACCGGACCTGACCGACGAAGACCTGCTCGATCGTGTGCTGAAGGCGGCACGCGACGCCTATCAGGCCAAGGTCGACATCATCGGCAAGGAAGGCTTTGCCGGCTTCGAGCGCAGCGTGATGCTGCAGAGTATCGACACCCACTGGCGCGAACACCTGGCCGCACTCGATCACCTGCGCCAGGGCATCCACCTGCGCGGCTACGCGCAGAAGAACCCGAAACAGGAATACAAGCGCGAAGCCTTCGAGCTGTTCGGGCAGATGCTCGACCTGATCAAGAACGAAGTGGTGCGCATCATCATGACGGTGCGTATCCAGTCGCGCGAAGAGATCGATGCGGCGGAAGCCCAGCTGGCGCAGACGCATGTGGAAAACGTGCATTACGAGCATGCCGCCTTCAACCCGAACGCAGCGCCGGAAGAGCTGCTCGCACCGACCGCGAATGCGGAAGACGCGCGCAACCAGACGACGATGGTCAATGCGTTGCCGAAGGTTGGCCGCAACGATCCCTGCCCCTGCGGCAGCGGCAAGAAGTACAAGCAGTGCCACGGCAAGCTCGCCTGATCCGGCCTGTCCTCGACGCACACGCAAGGGCAGGGAAACCTGCCCTTCGTTTTTTCAGCGCATTTCCGGAGCCGACATGAACATCGACCACGCACACGGCAACAAGGCCTTCCGCGCCGCTCCCTTCATCAAGGAAATCGGCCGCGGCAGCAAGGGCGCGCGCAGCATGTCGCGGGAGGACGCCCGCAGCGTCTACGCGGCAATGCTCGACGGCCGCGTGTCCGACCTCGAGCTCGGCGCTCTGGTATTGGCAATGCGCATCAAGGGGGAAACCGTCGACGAGATCGCCGGCTTCATGGACGCCGCCGAGCAATCCTTCAACAAGCTCCCGATGCCGGACAGCGACTACGCGCCGATCGTCATCCCCAGCTATAACGGTTCGCGCCAGATGCCGAACCTGACGCCGCTGCTGGCGCTGTTGCTGGCGCAGCGCGGCGCGCCAGTCCTGATCCATGGCGTCAGCAGCGATCCCGGCCGCGTGACGACAGCGGAAATCCTGAGCGAGCTCGGATTCGCCGTTGCCCTCACCTATGGCGACGTGCAGCGCGGATTTGCACGGCGCGAACCGGTGTTCATCACGATCGAGGCGCTGGCGCCGAAAATCGCGCGCCTGCTCGCGATACGCCGCGTGCTCGGCGTGCGCAATTCGACGCATACGCTGGTGAAGATTCTGCAGCCTTTCGCCGGCGCCGCGTTGCGCCTGACCTCGTACACCCATCCGGAATACCTGGACATGCTCACCGCCTACTTTGGCAGCGCGGCGCCGGCGGAGCGCGGCGACGCCTTCCTGATGCGCGGGACCGAAGGCGAGACGGTCGCCAATGCGAAGCGGGCACAGCAGATCTCCTGGTTCCATGAACACCAGTGCACAGTGCTGGTGCAAAAGCAGGACCCGGTGGACGAATTGCCGCCGTTGCCGCTCCAATCCGATGCAGCCACGACTGCGGCATGGATCAAAGCCGTGCTTGCAGGCGAGCAGCCGGTGCCGGCACCGATCGCGGAACAGGTGGAACACTGCTTGCATGTAGCTAGGCTACTACATGCAAGACAGGTGTCCCATGGAGAAGCAGGGTAAGGTTGTGCTGGTCGGGGCAGGCCCCGGCGATCCGGAACTCCTCACGCTCAAGGCGGTGAAGGCGCTCGCCGCCGCCGATGTGATCCTCGTCGATGATCTCGTCAATCCCGAGATCCTGGATCACGCGCGCGCCGGTGCGCGCATCGTCCGGGTCGGCAAGCGCGGCGGCTGCGAATCGACGCCGCAGGAATTCATCGAAAGGCTGCTGGTCGCGGAAGCGCGCGCCGGCCACGCCGTGGTGCGTCTGAAGGGCGGCGATCCTTTCATCTTCGGGCGCGGCGGGGAAGAGCGCGAATACCTGCAGGCGGCGGGAATTCCGGTCGAGGTAGTCAATGGCATCAGCAGCGGCCTGGCAGCGCCCTCGTCGATCGGCGTGCCGCTCACGCATCGGAACCGGACCCGCGGCGTGGTGTTCGTCACGGGGCACGGCGCGAGCGCCGACGCCGAGCCGGACTGGAAGACACTTGCCGCGCTCGACATGACCCTGGTCATCTACATGGCGGTGGCCCGCTGCGCCGCAATCCAGCAAGCCTTGCTGGCCGGCGGCAAAGCCGCGTCGACCCCGGTGGCGGTCATCCAGTCCGCCACCACGCGCGCGCAAGCGCAGCTGATCACCACGCTCGGCGAACTGGCCGGCGCGCTTGCTGCATCCGGGCTCGGAAGCCCGAGCATCATTGTCGTCGGCGAGGTCGTGCGCGGCGCTTTGCAGCAGCATGATGCATCCGTCAATGACAGGCTCGCCAGCTGCTTCGCTTGACCGTCTATCGGCCTTGTTCAAGGGCATTTATGCTGCGCCTTTTCCGCCTAGCGCTCACCGGGCGTGCTTCGCTTGACCTAGCTCACTGCCCGCGTCCCGGCGATTGATTAAATAGCTGACAATCCCGGCAAAAAAAACTGCCACCAGGAATCATTTGCCGGAACTTTATTCGTTGCCGCCTGACAAAGTATTGCGCTCATACAAGTGATTGCAGCAATAAGAACAGGTAGCCGGTGCCCGCCCACGGAGGTTCCGCAAGCCATTTCACAGCTCTTCCTGACCGCGCGGTTACGCATGCATGCACATTGCGCACCGGGTGTTGTCACATGTGGCACTTAACCGGTTCTTGTCCCGCTCCTTGCGAATCAAAGAACAATTTTTTCGAAGAGGAGAATCATGTCCTGGACCTTCCCCCTGTTTGACCCGGCGCAGCCGCTGCAGTGGAACGCGCTGCTGCTGTTCGGCAGCCTGCTGCTGCTGGGGTTGGTCGGGGGGTATCTGGTTTCGAAAAATCCGTGGATACCGCGCATCACCGGTTATCTGCTGGTCGGCTTCGTGCTCGGCGAAGGCGGCTTGCAGTGGCTGTCGGGCGACATCCTGAAAGTTGCGCACATCTTCGCCGATATCGCGCTTGCGCTGGTCGTCTATCAGCTCGGCCGCTATGTCGACATCGGCTGGCTGCGTCAGGAGCGCTGGCTGTTTGCGACGGTGGTCAGCGGCGCTGCGCTCTGTTTTGCGTTCGTCTGGGGCGCGCTGGAACTGCTCGGCGTGCCGCGTCACCTGGCCATCCTCGCCGGCGTGTTAGCGATCGGTACCGCGCCGGCGGTGGTGATGGTCGTCGTGCGCGACCTCGGTGCGGAAGGGCATGTGACGCGCAGGCTGGCAGCGATGACCGCATTGAACAATCTGGTGGCGCTGGTGTCCGCATATATTGTGCTGCCGGTCGTTGCGACCGATGTCGATGTGCCGATGCAGACCTTGCTGTCGGGAACGCTGTATTCTGTGTTCGGGTCCGCGCTGCTGGCCTACCTTACCTACCGGCTGATGATGCCGCTGGCGCGCCTGCTCGGACGCGAGCGCAGCAGGCAATTCGTGCTGGTCATTGCGATCATCACCCTCACCATCGGCGCGGCGCACGCCCTGCGCCTGCCGGTGCTGCTGACCATGCTGGTCTTCGCGATCCTGTCCAAGAACCTCGACCTGCAGTACGACCTGATGGAGCTGGAATTCGGCGTGGCGAGCGAATTGTTCATCGTGATGCTGTTTGCCGCGATCGGCGCATCGATCAGCAGAGCGGATATCGCCACCATCGGCCTGTCCGTCGTGGTGCTGATCGGCGCCCGGTTTGCTGCGATGGCATGCAGCATTTTTGCGTTTGCACGGCCGGCGCGGCTGAAATGGCGGCAGGCCGGTCTGCTGGCGCTGGGTACGCTGCCGATGGCAGAGGCCAGCTTCGGGCTGGCGCAGATCTCGTCGGTCTATCCGCAGACCGCGGCGGCGGTCGCGCCGCTGCTGGCGGGCACGCTGATCGTGCTGGAGTTGCTGGGGCCGATCGCGACGCAGTTTGCGTTGATCAAATCCGGCGAGAGCGGCCGCGATTAGGTATCGCAGAACAGATTTCCGGAGACAGCCATGCACAACCTTCCCTTTACCACGTCGACACCCTACACGATGGGAATCGAGCTCGAGCTGCAACTGGTGAACCGGCGCAACTACAACCTCGCCACCGACGCCCTCGACCTGCTCGCCTGGATCGAGCCGCGCAACTTGCAGAACCAGATCAAGCTGGAAATCACGCAAGGCATGATCGAACTGAATTCGAGCATCCAGACCCGCGTCGACCACATGCTGGAGGAATTGAAGGACTTGCGCGGCGCCCTCACGCGCGGTGCGCAGCACCTGAATATCGATGTTGCCGGCGGCGGTGCGCATCCTTTCCAGAACTGGAGCGAACAGCGCATCACGCCGAGCGAGCGCTTTCACCATCTGCACGAGAAATACGGTTATCTTGCCAAAACGTTTACCGTGTTCGGCCAGCATATCCATATCGGCGTCGAGAATGGCGACGATGCGTTGTACCTGACGCACGGCTTTTCGCGCTATGTTCCGCATTTCATCGCGCTGTCGGCCGCCTCGCCGTTCTTTCAGGGCGTCGACACCTCGTTCGACTCTTCGCGCAGCAACGTGGTGCGCGCCTTTCCGCTGGCAGGCACCGCGCCGGTGATGACGAAATGGGGCGATTTCGAAAAGTATTACGACGAGCTGATGCGCCTGGGCGTCATCGGCAGCATGAAAGACTTTTACTGGGACATCCGTCCGAAACCCGAATACGGTACCGTCGAAATCCGCGTGTGCGATACGCCGCTGACGCTGGAACATGCCGCCTTGCTCGGCTGCTATGCACAGCTGCTGGCGCGCTGGCTGCTCACCGAGCGGCCGCTCGATATCGACGATGATTTCTACCTGCTGTATCAATTCAACCGTTTCCAGGCCAGCCGCTACGGCCTGGAGGGCGAGATCGCGCAGCACAGCGACGACAAGGTTTCCCCGGCCGGCAAGCAGTCGATCTTCGTCAACATCCTGGACCGCCTGCAGGATCTGAAGCGCTATGCGCAGAACGAGGCGGAGCTGCAGGCATTGAAGCGGCTGCGCCACATGGCTTACGAGCGGCTGAACGACGCGACCTGGCTGCGCGAAACCTACCGCAAGCGCGGCTCCCTGAACGACGTGATGCGGCTGTCGTCCGAGTTGTGGATGAAACACTCGTCGTCACCTTATTTCCATTGATCTCGTTCCGAGCATTTACAATCATGGCTTGTCCTCAAAGTAACAAGCCATGTTCAAAGAATTCGACGTCGCGGTGATCGGCGCCGGCGCCGCCGGCATGATGTGCGCCGCGATCGCCGGCCAGAACGGCAGGAAGGTCGTGCTGATCGACCATGCCGAAAAGCTGGCCGAAAAGATCCGCATTTCCGGCGGCGGCCGCTGCAATTTCACCAACCTGCATGCAGGCCCGCAAAACTACCTGTCGAACAACCCGCATTTCTGCAAGAGCGCGCTGTCGCGCTACACACCGCAGGATTTCCTCGCGCTGGTCAAGCGCCACCGCATCGCGTACCACGAAAAGCACAAGGGCCAGCTGTTCTGCGACAGCTCGGCGGAGCAGATCATCGACATGCTCAAGGCCGAGTGCGAGCGCGGCCATGTCGCCTGGCGCATGCCGTGCAAGGTGGAAGCGGTCGGCCGGGAGGGCGAGCGCTTCATCATCGGCACCGACAGCGGGTCGGTCCTGGCCAAACATGTGGTGGTCGCCACCGGCGGCCTGTCGATCCCGAAAATCGGCGCCACCGATTTTGCGTTTCGCATTGCCAGGCAGTTCGGGCTGAAACTGGTCGAGCCGCGCCCCGGCCTGGTGCCGCTTACATTCGACGCTGGCGCCTGGCAACCCTTCATTCCGCTTGCAGGGATCTCGCTCGAGGTGGACATCGAAACCGGCGAGAAAAAGTCGCGCACGCGCTTCCGGGAAGACCTGCTGTTTACGCACCGCGGCTTGTCAGGCCCTGCGGTGCTGCAGATATCCAGTTTCTGGCGGCCGGGAACGGCGCTGTCGCTGAACCTGGTGCCGGAAGTCGATGTCGCGCACACGCTCATCGAAGGCAAGACGACGTTGAAGAAAAACCTTGGCAACATCCTGGCGCAATGGCTGCCCGCGCGGCTGGCCGATGGCTGGCTGGTCGCCAGCGGCTTCGCGCCGGACGCGCGCATTGCCGACCTGCCGGACAAGCAGTTGCGCAAACTCGGCGAATCGCTCAACCGGTGGGTGATCCTGCCGGACGGCTCGGAAGGCTACCGCAAGGCAGAGGTCACCTGCGGCGGCATCGATACGCGCGAGCTGTCGCAGCAGAGCATGATGAGCGCGAAGATGCCCGGTCTGCATTTCATCGGCGAGGCGGTGGATGTGACGGGCTGGCTCGGCGGGTATAACTTCCAGTGGGCGTGGGCATCCGGCTTCGCCGCCGGCTTGTCCGTTTGACAATCGTGCGCCGATCCGACACTTGTCGGAGAACATGCTTTTCAAGGTTTGGCGAAACTGTTATACTCGCGGTCTTTCCTTCAAATTCCTTGGTTTGAATTTACATGACCACCATTCGCATTAAAGAAAACGAGCCTTTCGAAGTCGCCATGCGTCGCTTCAAGCGCACCATCGAAAAGACCGGTCTGCTGACCGAGCTGCGTGCGCGCGAGTTCTACGAGAAGCCGACCGCCGAGCGCAAGCGTAAGCTCGCCGCTGCCGTGAAGCGCCACTACAAGCGCATCCGCAGCCAGCAATTGCCGAAGAAGATGTACTGATTTCGCCGCCGCACCCCGTGGTGCGGTGCATTCCAAACCCGCTCCGGTGTATCCCCGCAGCGGGTTTTGGTGTTTAGGGCGTCTGAAATGCGCGGCAGCCTGCCTGGAGCGTCTGGGCGCAGCTGGTGCGTCCGTCTGAAACTGGAGAAAAAATGGGCCTGAAAGAGCAGATCACCGAAGACATGAAAGCCGCGATGCGTGCCAAGGACAGCGCCAGGCTGGGCACCATCCGCCTGTTGACCGCCGCGATGAAGCAGAAGGAAGTCGACGAGCGCATCGAGCTGACCGACGCCCATGTTCTTGCGATCATCGAAAAGATGATCAAGCAGCGCAAGGATTCCATCACCCAGTTCGAAGCCGGTGGCCGCCAGGACCTGGCCGACAATGAAAAGGCCGAACTCGAGGTGCTCTCCGCTTACATGCCGGCCGCATTGTCCGATGCGGAAATCCAGGCGCAGGTGGCGGCTGCGGTAGCCGAAACCGGTGCCGCCGGCCCGCAGGACATGGGGAAAGTGATGGGTGTGCTCAAGCCGAAACTCGCCGGGCGCGCCGACATGACCGTGGTATCGGGGCTGGTGAAGGCCGCATTGTCCAAGGCCTGATCGGCCCTGGCAAAGGCGGTTTTAATCCGCCGCCTTGCCCCCATCTAAAAACGGATGCCTTCGTGTTTTCCGGGCTGCTCTCCCGGCGCCCCTGGCATCCGCTTGATTTCCGGGAATCTTCTCGCCCTCGCACCGTGCCGCCGTGATACCGCAATCTTTCATTCAGGATTTGCTCAACCGGGTCGACATCGTCGATGTGGTCGGCCGCTATGTGCAGCTGAAGAAGGGCGGTGCCAACTTCATGGGGCTGTGCCCCTTCCACAACGAAAAATCCCCCAGCTTTACCGTCAGTCCGACCAAGCAGTTCTACCATTGCTTCGGATGCGGCGCGCACGGCACCGCGATCGGTTTCCTGATTGAATATTCCGGCCTCGGTTTCGTCGAGGCGGTCAAGGATCTGGCGCAGAACGTCGGCATGACGGTGCCGGACGACGACCGGTTGCCGCCGGCGCGCCGCGCCGAGGTGCAGGCCAAGAGCATGGCATTGTCCGAGGTGATGAGCCAGGCCTGCGACTACTACCGCCACCAGTTGCGCGGCGCGCAGCATGCCATCGGCTACCTCAAGAACCGCGGCTTGACCGGCGAAATCGCCGCGAAATTCGGCCTCGGCTATGCGCCCGGCGGATGGGACAACCTGCGCGCGGTATTTCCCGATTACGGTCTTTCCGCACTGGTTGAAGCCGGCCTGGTGATCGACAAGAGCGAGGAAGAGGGCGGCGGGCGCAAACGCTACGACCGTTTCCGCGACCGCATCATGTTCCCGATTCGCAACACTAAAGGCCAGGTAATCGGTTTTGGCGGACGCGTTCTGGACGGCGGAGAGCCAAAGTACTTGAACTCTCCGGAAACACCCCTATTTCAGAAGGGACACGAGCTGTACGGCCTGTTCGAGGCGCGGCAGGCGATCCGGGACGCGGGTTATGTGCTGGTGACCGAAGGGTACATGGATGTCGTCGCGCTGGCGCAGCTGGGATTTCCGCAGGCGGTCGCGACGCTCGGTACTGCCTGCACCCCGACGCATGTGCAGAAACTGCTGCGGCAGACCGATCATGTAATTTTCAGCTTCGACGGCGACGCGGCCGGGCGGCGCGCGGCGCGGCGGGCGCTGGACGCCTGTCTGCCTCACGCGACGGACAACAAGACGCTGAAGTTCCTGTTCCTGCCGCCGGAACATGACCCTGACAGCTATGTGCGCGAATTTGGCGCGGAAGCATTTGAACAGCAGGTGCGCGATGCGATGCCGCTATCGCAGTTCCTGCTGAAGGAAGTGACGCAGGAAAACGACCTGACGACGTCGGAAGGCCGCGCCAAGGCGCAGTTCGAGGCCAAGCCGCTGCTGCAGGCGATGCCGCCGTCGGCGTTGCGCCTGCAGATCGTGCGCGTGCTGGCGCAGCAGACGCAGACGACGCCGGCGGAAATCGAGGCATTGTTCGAGCTGGCGCAGCCGGTCGCGCGAACCAAGGTTGCGCCGCCCAAGGCCAAGCGCACCGCGCCGATGGGGCTGGAGCGGCAAATGATCCGGCTGCTGGTCGCGCATCCTTCGCTGGCTGGGGGGCTGGAGCAGGATACGCTGGATGCGGTTGCCCGGCTCGCGCCGGACAATGCGGACATGCTGCGGCAGTTGATCGATGCCTGCCTGGCGCTCGGGCCGCAAGCAAATTTTGCGGCGCTGGCGGAGCAGTTGCGGGCGCTGAATTCGGACTTCGATCCGCTGATTGCCGAAATTGCCGCGGAAACGGAATCGGATCTGGAGACTGCCCGGCTCGAACTTGCCGGAGCGGTGCGGCAGACTAAAATGCAAGTATTGAAAGTGGAACTGGACCGTCTGGCGACGACCGGTCTGGCGACCGAAGAAGCTCGCGCGCGCTACCGCGAGCTGATGCAACAACAAGAGCAACTCAAGCGCGGACTGGCCGGCGGCGGCGGGTAGCCCCTACGCGCGGCAAAACGGCCGGGAATACAGCGAAGCGCGGAGACGAAAAGAATTTCATGGCATACGGTCGGCAGCTGCGTGCAGGCGCATGCAACGTCCTGGCCGGAGCGAGGTCGAAGGCATTACGGCGGCCTCTTCGGGTGCCTTTGAAATGGAGAAATATTGCTCTCTGTGGTATAATTTAAAGCTTTTGATTCAAAGTCTTAGGTAATTTGGTTGTGCGTGTTGAAATTCAGCCGGACAACGAAAAAACCACGGACATGTCGCGCGGGCGAATGCCGAAGCCAGTACGCAAGATCGGCTCCAACACGCGCAATCTACTCGGCGCACGAGAGCAAACCAGTTGGTATCGATTCCATGGCAAACGCAATGAAAAAACCCGCGAAAACGACCGCAACCGCAAAAAAAGCGAAATCGGCTGCAACTAAACCCGCCTCGAGCAAGTCGATGGCAAAGCCTGCCGTGAAGAAGACCGCTGCCGCCGCGCCCGCAAGCAAGGCGAAAACTCCGATCAAAGCTGCGACGAAAACGGTTGCCAAGAGTACGCCTAAAACCGCTGAGAAGGCAACCCCGTTGACGTCGAAATCTTCATCCCGAGCTGCTGCAAAGCCGGCTCCCGAGAAACTGAAAGCACCCGTGACGAACAAGAAATCCGAATTGAAGACCGCAAGCAAGGCCGTCAAGGTCGCGGCGAAAGCCGAGCCGAAGTCCGATAGCAAAGTGATGACAGTCAGCCAGACTACCGATGCGGAAGCACTGGCGGCGATCGATACGTCCAGCTACGTTTTGCCCGCCGTCAAAGTGCCAGGCCGCCGCGGCCGCAAGCCGAAGGAATTCCAGCCGGAGAACGATGAAGTCGCCGCGCTGAATGCCGTCGAACGTGCGGAACTGAAGGCAGCGGACAAGGCAAAGGCAAAAGACCGCAAGGCCAAGGAAAAGGCGCTGCTGAAGGACGCGTTCTCTTCCGACACCGAGGCGAGCGAGGAAGAACTCGAGCAGCGCCGTCAGAAGCTCAAGACGCTGATCAAGCTCGGCAAGGACCGCGGCTTCCTGACGTACTCGGAAATCAACGACCACCTGCCCGAAAATATTGTCGATCCGGAAGCGATCGACGGCATCATCGGCACGTTCAACGACATGGGCATCGCGGTCTACGAGCAAGCGCCCGACGCCGAGACGCTGCTGCTGTCC
>Ga0196971_1000263_pt1 | contig 48000 bp, 32 predicted proteins | sample S1v_1013CmetaG_FD_148660 | JGI IMG/M metagenome (GOLD analysis project Ga0196971, IMG submission 148660) | Soil microbial communities from Anza Borrego desert, Southern California, United States - S1+v_10-13C | ecosystem: Environmental > Terrestrial > Soil > Desert | place: USA: California... | reverse complement strand
CTGTTACTGCCTCTTTATCTAATCTGGATGCAGGTCTGGGTGGAAGTACAAATGCATCAGTTACAGTTAATCCTGTTGCTGACACACCTGCAATCACAAATGCCTCAACCAATGAAGATCAACAGACTACATCGGGATTAGTAATTACCCGTAATGCGGCAGATGGTAATGAGGTAACTTATTTCAAAGTAACTGGAATAACCAACGGCAGATTATTTAAGAATGATGGAACCACAGAAATTACTAACGGTACATTTATCACATTTGCTGAAGGAAATGCCGGACTTAAGTTTACTCCGGCAACAAATTATTCCGGATCAGCTAATGTAACCATACAAGCTTCAACATCAAACAGTGATGCGGGATTAGGCGGAAGCACTGTAAATGCCACAGTTACCATTAATCCAATTGCTGATACTCCTGTTATAACTGCAGCAGTTACAGATGAAGATGTTCAGAGTACAAGCGGACTTGTGATCAGCAGGAATGCGGCAGATGGTTTAGAAGTAACTCATTTTAAGATTACCGGAATAACGAACGGAAGACTTTACAAGCATGATGGAACTACTGAAATTACCAATGGGACCTTTATTACAGCAGCTGAAGGTAATGCCGGACTTAAGTATTCACCCAACGCAAACTATCATGGTGCAAATACATTTACCGTAACTGCTTCCTTATCAAACATCGATGCGGGTCTGGGTGGAAGTACAAATGCCTCAGTTACAGTTAACCCTGTTGCTGACACACCTGCAATCACCAATGCCTCAACCAATGAAGATGTTCAGACAACATCGGGACTAGTAATTACCCGTAATGTGACAGATGGAAATGAGGTAACTCATTTTAAAGTAACTGGAATAACCAACGGCAGATTATTTAAGAATGACGGCACCACTGAAGTTACCAATGGTACATTTATCACATTTGCTGAAGGCAATGCCGGACTTAAGTTTACTCCGGCAGCAAACTATTCCGGTACTGGAAATGTGACAATACAGGCTTCGACATCAAACAGTGATGCTGGACTAAGCGGAAGCACTGTAAATGCCACAGTTACAATTAATCCAATAGCAGATACTCCTGTTGTAACTGCAGCTGTAACAGATGAAGACACTCAATCATCTTCAGGATTGGTGATTACACCTAATATTGCCGATGGTCCAGAATTAACACACTTCAAGATCACCGGTATCAGTAACGGCAGACTATTTAAGAGTGATGGAACAACAGAGATTACTAATGGAACATTTATTACAATAGCGGAAGGTAATGCGGGACTTAAATTTATTCCCGGAGCAAATTTCTTTGGTGATGCAGGCTTTACCGCGCAGGGTGCTTCCTCAGCTGCTGGAGATGGACTCGGAAGCGGAACTACAGTAATAATTACTGTCAATCCTGTTGCCGATACACCTGCAATTACAAATACTTCGACCAATGAAGATGTGCAGACAATATCCGGACTCGTGATAACAAGGAATGCAGCTGATGGTAATGAGGTAACGCATTTTAAGATCACCGGAATCACTAACGGCGGACTTTATAAGAATGATGGAACCACAGAAATTACCAACGGTACATTTATAACCTTTGCTGAAGGAAATGCAGGACTTAAATTTACTCCAACAGCAAACTATTCAGGTTCAGCTAACGTGACCATACAGGCTTCAACATCAAACAGTGATGCCGGATTGGGAGGCAGTACTGTAAATGCTACAGTTACCATAAATCCAGCAGCAGACAATCCAGGCGTAACAGCGGCAGTAACAAATGAAGACGTTCAGAGTTCAAGCGGCCTTGTAATAAGCAGGAACGCAGCAGATGGAGCTGAAGTAACACACTTCAAGATCACCGGAATAACCAACGGAAGACTTTATAAGAGTGATGGAACAACAGAAATTGCTAACGGAACATTCATCACTTTTGCTGAAGCAAATGCAGGACTAAAGTATTCACCCAATGCAAACTATCATGGTGCAAATACATTCACTGTTACTGCTTCATTATCAAACATCGATGCAGGTCTGGGTGCAAGTACAAGTGCATCAGTTACAGTTAATCCTGTTGCTGACACTCCTGCAATCAGTGATGCATCAACGAATGAAGATGTGCAGACGTCATCAGGATTAGTTATAACCCGTAATGCGGCTGACGGCAATGAGGTAACTTATTTTAAGATCACCGGAATAACCAACGGCAGACTTTATAAGAATGATGGGGCCACTGAGATTACCAACGGTACATTCATAACCTTTGCAGAGGGGAATGCAGGACTTAAGTTCACTCCGGCAGCAAACTATTCAGGCTCAGCAAATGTAACCATACAGGCTTCAACATCAAACAGTGATGCTGGATTAGGCGGGAGCACTGTAAATGCCGCAGTTACAATAAATACAGTAGCAGACGCTCCAGGCGTAACAGCGGCAGTAACAAATGAAGACGTCCAGAGTTCAAGCGGCCTTGTAATAAGCAGGAACGCAGCAGATGGAGCTGAAGTAACGCACTTCAAGATCACCGGAATCACTAATGGCAGACTTTATAAGAATGATGGAACAACAGAGATTACCAATGGAACATTCATAACAATGGCTGAAGCAAATGCAGGACTTAAGTTCACTCCCGGAACAAATTTCTTTGGCGATGCTGCCTTTACAGTACAAGGTGCAGCCTCAGTGGCAGGCGAAGGACTTGGGATCGGAGCAGCAGCTTCAATCACGGTTAAATCTGTTGCTGATAATCCTGCAATCACAAATGCTTCAACCAATGAAGATGTTCAGACTACATCAGGATTAGTTATCACCAGGAATGCAGCTGACGGAAATGAAGTAACTCACTTTATAGTTACAGGTATAACTAACGGCAGATTATTTAAGAATGACGGAACCACTGAAATCACCAACGGTGCATTCATAAGTTTTGCTGAAGGCAATGCAGGACTTAAATTCACTCCAACAGCAAACTACTCAGGCTCAGCAAATGTGACCATACAGGCTTCAATAACAAACAGTGATGCAGGATTGGGCGGCAGTACTGTAAATGCCACGGTTACAATAAATACAGTAGCAGACATTCCAGGTGTAACAGCAGCAGTAACAAATGAAGATGTTCAGAGTTCAAGCGGCCTCGTGATAAGCAGGAACGCGGCAGATGGCGCGGAGGTAACTCACTTCAAGATCACCGGGATAACTAACGGCAGACTTTATAAGAGTGACGGAACAACAGAGATTGCTAATGGAACATTCATCACTTTTGCCGAAGCAAATGCCGGACTTAAGTACTCACCCAACGCAAACTATCATGGTGCAAATACATTTACCGTTGCTGCTTCTTTATCTAATCTGGATGCAGGTCTGGGTGGAAGTACAACTGCTTCAGTAACAGTTAATCCTGTTGCAGATAATCCTGCAATCACAAATGCCTCAACCAATGAAGATGTTCAGACTACATCGGGACTAGTAATTACCCGTAATGCGGCTGATGGTAATGAGGTAACTCATTTCAAAATTAGTGGAATAACCAACGGCAGATTATTTAAGAAGGACGGCACCACTGAAGTTACCAATGGTACATTTATCACATTTGCTGAAGGCAATGCAGGACTTAAATTCACTCCAACAGCAAACTACTCAGGTTCAGCAAATGTTACTATACAGGCTTCAACATCAAACAGTGATGCTGGACTAGGCGGAAGTACAGTTAATGCCACAGTTACAATTAATCCAATAGCAGACAATCCCGTTGTAACTTCAGCAGTTACAGATGAAGATACACAATCATCTTCAGGATTGGTTATTACCCGCAACCCTGTAGATGGAGCAGAAGTAACACACTTCAAGATCACCGGAATAACCAACGGAAAACTTTACAAGAATGATGGAACAACTGAAATTACAAACGGGACATTTATTACAGCAGCTGAAGGTAATGCAGGACTAAAGTATTCATCCAACGCAAACTATCATGGATCAACTACATTTACTGTTACTGCCTCTTTATCTAATCTGGATGCAGGTCTGGGTGGAAGTACAAATGCATCAGTTACAGTTAATCCTGTTGCTGACACACCTGCAATCACAAATGCCTCAACCAATGAAGATCAACAGACAACATCAGGATTAGTTATCACCAGGAATGCAGCTGACGGCAATGAAGTTACTCATTTTAAGATTACCAGTATTACTAACGGAAGACTTTATAAGAATGATGGAACCACAGAAATTGTTAATGGTACATTTATCACATTTGCTGAAGGCAATGCCGGACTTAAGTTTACTCCAACTGCAAATTATTCCGGATCAGCTAATGTAACCATACAGGCTTCGACATCAAACAGTGATGCTGGATTAGGCGGAAGTACTGTAAATGCCACAGTTACAATTAATCCAATAGCAGATACTCCTGTTGTAACTGCAGCTGTAACAGATGAAGACGTGCAGACAACATCAGGCCTTGTAATAAGCAGGAATGCTGCTGACGGCAACGAAGTTACTCATTTCAAGATCACCGGAATAAACAACGGAAAACTTTACAAGAATGATGGAACAACTGAAATTACCAATGGGACCTTTATTACAGCAGCTGAAGGTAATGCCGGACTCAAGTACTCACCTAATTCAAACTATCATGGTGCAAATACATTCACTTTCACTGCTTCTTTATCAAACATTGATGCAGGTCTGGGTGCAAGTACAAATGCTTCTGTTACAGTTAATCCTGTTGCTGATAATCCTGCAATTACAAATGCATCAACCAATGAAGATGTGCAGACTGCATCAGGACTTGTGATCACCAGGAACGCGGTAGACGGCAATGAGGTAACTCATTTTAAGATTACCGGTATAACTAATGGAAGACTGTTCAAAACTGATGGGACAACAGAAATCACCAATGGTGCATTCATAAGCTTTGCTGAAGGAAATGCAGGGCTTAAATTTACTCCGGCAGCAAACTATTCAGGCTCAGCAAATGTGACCATACAAGCTTCAACATCAAACAATGATGCAGGGTTAGGCGGCAGCACTGTCAATGCATTAGTTACAATAAATCCGATAGCAGATGCTGCTATAATAACAGCGGCAACGACTTATGAAGATGTTCAGAGTTCAAGCGGACTTGTGGTCAGCAGGAACGCTGCTGATGGAAATGAGGTAACACATTTTAAGATTACCAATATTACTAATGGAAAACTTTATTTAAGTGATGGTACCACGGAAATAGCAAACAACTCCTTCATAACATATGTGCAGGGACAACTTGGACTTAGATTCACTCCCGTAGCAAATTTCTTTGGAAACGCCGCCTTTACAGTACAAGGCGCAGCTTCCGTGACAGGTGATGGATTAGGAGATGCAACACAGACTGCCATCACAATTAATCCTGTTGCTGACACTCCTGCAATTACAGACGCGGCAACAGATGAAGATGTTCAGACCACATCAGGACTAGTAATAACCCGTAATGCAGCAGATGGTAATGAGGTAACACATTTTAAGATTACCCAAATAATTAACGGAAGACTGTTTAAGAATGACGGGACAACAGAAATTACTGATGGAGCATTTATAACCTTTGCCGAGGGGTATGCGGGACTCAAGTTCAGACCAGATCCTGATTATTATGGTCCCACAAATATCACGTTACAGGCTTCAACATCAAACAATGATGCAGGATTAGGCGGAAGCGCAGTAACTGCAACAATTACGATAAACCCGGCGGCGGATGCTCCGGCAGTAACGGCGGCAGCCACAAATGAAGATACACAATCAACTTCCGGATTAGTGATTACCCGTAATGTATCAGATGCTTCAGAAGTAACTCATTACAAAATCACCGGTATAACTAACGGTAAACTTTATAAGAATGACGGAATCACTGAAATTACAAATGAAGCTTTCATAACTATAGCTGAAGGCATTGCCGGATTAAAATTTACACCGGATCAAAATTATTTCGGAACCGCCAGATTCAATGTTCAGGCCGCACTCTCTCCTGCAGGCGATGGTCTTGGAGGAGCCACTGCAGCTAGTATAATGATCATTGAGGTTAACGACCTCCCGACACTTGCATCTATCCCCAATGCGGTAATAAACGAGGATGATGGCGAACAGGTAATTTACCTGAGTGGTATAAGTGCTGGTCCCCTGGAAACCCAATCTCTTACTCTTACTGCAGTTTCCGGTAATCAGCAATTAATTGCTGATCCAACTATTGAGTATGTGAGTCCGAACTCAACTGCTATACTTAAGTTTAAACCGTTACCGGATAAAAATGGTAATGCAATTATAACAGTAACCCTGGCAGAAGCAGAGAATTCAGGTCTGTCACTGCAAAGGACGTTTGTTGTAGTAGTTAATCCGGTCAGTGATAAACCTTTACTTGCTCATTCACCGGATCAGATAGTCCATGAAGATGAATCATTGGTTATGACTGTTAATTTTACAGATGCGGATCCGGAAGATACTCACACTATTACAGTAAATTCTGATAACATAAATTTAAATACTGTGGAACTGAGCGGCCATATCAGCGGATCAACATATAAACTGATTCCTGCAACGGACTGGAACGGAACAGCAGTCATTACTGTAACTGTAACAGACCGCAGCAACATTTCAGAAATTGATAAATACAAAATAACAGTATTAAGCCTTAATGATCCTCCATATGCTCAGGCATTGAGCCAGATTAAAACCTATACTGAGGGAGATACTTTAGTGAGCCTGGATGAAATTATAGTCACCGATGAAGATTTATCGGATATAATTACAGCTAAACTCTGCTTGAAGGATCCTTCAGCCGGCAGACTTACTGCATCGGAACAAGCAGCATATGACCATACCTCTGGAATCTGGCAGGTTACCGGCACACAGTCCCAGGTAAATACGGCTCTGGCAGCAGTTAGCTTTATTCCGGAAAAGCATAATGAAAATAATACGGTAATATCAACACTGATAAGAGATTCTTCAAACACGGGACCCGCAGCGGGAAGTATTCTCCTGAATGTGAACCCTGTAAATGATCCCCCTTCAATGGCTGCTCTGAATGACTCTGTTTCAATAACAGAAGATGCCGGTGTGCAGACTTTAACGATAACTGAGATCAGCGCAGGTCCAAAAGAAAATCAGGTGCTGCGTTTATCGGCTGCTTCATCTGACATTTCCTTAATTGCTGATCCTGTAATTGAATACACAAGTCCTGATCAGACCGCAATTCTCAAATATGAACCGGCAGCAAACAAATGGGGAACAGCTTCAATTACTTTAACTCTCACGGATAATGGAACTCCGGCACAACATTATGAGAAGAGCTTTAGTATAACTGTTATCCCGGTGAATGATTCCCCTTCAATGACAACAATTCCTGAGCCGGCCCCGTTAAACGAGGATGCGCCGGAACAGATAATAGAGCTAAGCGGAATAAATGCAGGAGAGTTTGAATCACAGAATATTACTATAACTGCTTTATCAGGTGAGACTGCACTTATACCCAATCCCGGGGTGGTTTATTCAACTCCGGGTTCAACTGCTCAGTTAAAGTATAAACCTGTTGCGGATAAATACGGAATAACTACAATAACCGTTAAAATAAAAGATGATGGTACACCGTCACTTTCATATGAACAGAGTTTTATAGTTACAGTTAACCCGGTAAATGATCCGCCGGAAATTGCTGAACTCCCTTATTTTAAGGTAAATGAAGATGATTCTCTATCGCTTAACATTGTCAGTCTGCTTGATTTTGTGAGCGATCCGGATAATGAAAAATCCGAACTCCGGTTTACCTTTGATGCTTCGAAAAGCCATTTGAAAATTACAGATATTAACAGCAGCAGACTGATTCTGAAACCGCAGGCAGACTGGTTTGGTATTGATACAATCAGTATTGGAGTTTACGACTTACTTGATACAACAAAAACGAATGTTTTCGTATCAGTTCTGTCAATAAATGATATCCCATTTATAGAGTCATTTGTGGATACCCTGAAACTAAGGACAGATTCACTGGCAACGGTTAATCTCTGGGATATTTTCCAGGATGTTGAGACCGCGGATTCATTACTGGTATATAATGTTGCCTTTAACTCTGATTCTTTAACCTCAGATATTGATAAAGATGGAATGCTCACAGTTTCAGTTATCACGGCAGTAACCGGCAAGTATACAATGTTTATTACTGCAAAGGATGATTCAGGGGCATCAGCTTCCAGTGAGATAATTGTAGATATCTTTAAACCCGTTACTGATGTGGTGGAAAAGGAAGTAATACCATTTACCTATGAACTATTCCAGAATTATCCTAATCCGTTCAATCCGTCTACGATCATAAAATATGATCTTCCTGTTTTGAGTAATGTTGAGATAAATATATACAATATACTGGGTCAGAAGATCGAGGAATTATTCTCGGGTATAAAGGAAGCAGGATCATATCAGGCTGTCTGGAGTCCGTTTAATGTATCATCAGGTATTTATATTTACTCAATAGATGCCAAATCTATAGTTGATAAACAGTCATTCAGAAACATAAAGAAAATGCTGTTTGTGAAGTAGCGCTTTAATTAAAAGTTATGAGGCTGTCTTTCAGGACGGCCTATTTATTTTTATTATTCAGTGCGAAGAGTTGATTGCTGTATGTTTAGTTCCATATTAATTTCCGCTCTAAAAAAGCCTTTTTAGTAATTTGCAAGTTGCGATCTGTCCTCCGACATCTGCCCTCAGACTTCCGACCTCCCGTTGTCGTATTCTGCCCTTAAATTGCCGGAAGCGTACCTTTTAAACTTAATCCCGATTTTATAATATAAAAATAAATATAAGGTAACCAAAATAGCAGTTTTTATAGAACAGAGGTTTACGCATGAGAAAAATAATTGTAAATGAATTTATTACTCTTGACGGTGTTATACAGGCTCCCGGCGGACCGGAAGAGGATACTTCGGGCGGGTTTAAATCCGGGGGATGGATCACCAGCTACTGGGATGAAATGTTGGGGAAGATATTAGATGATTTCATGGCAAAACCTTTTGATCTTTTACTTGGCAGAAAAACTTATGAGATCTTTGCTGCTTACTGGCCTTATGTTGAAAATGATATTGCGGATAAATTTAATGCAGCAAATAAATACGTGGTATCAAAAACCATTAATAAACTGAACTGGAAAAATTCATTTTTGATTAAAGGCAATATCATCGATGAAATCAGAAAGCTAAAGGAGCAGGATGGTCCGGAGCTTCATATTTATGGCAGCAGCAATCTTGTTAAAACTCTTATTAATTCAAATCTGATTGATCAGCTAAACGTTTGGACCTTCCCGGTTGCTGTAGGAAAAGGAAAACAATTATTTGGTGAAGGAACATATGCTGTCAGTCTTAAACTTGTAGATGTAAAATCATCACTCAAAGGTGTAATCATAGCAGCCTATGAACCTTCCGGTGAATTAAAGACAGGTTCCGTCAGTTCGGAAAATGTAAGTGAGGAAGAACGCGAAAGAAGACGGAAGTTCGCTTTAGAATAATAAAATCTTTTATTAAAGATTAAGATATTATCAGGAGAAAAAATGTACACTGAATTGTTCAGCAAATTTGTATTAGTGTTTCTGCTCGTAATATTATCAGTATCATTTGCTCAGGAAGAAAATAAACCTGGCAAATACGTTGACGTGAATGGTATGAAATTGTATTATGAAGTTTCTGGCAGCGGTGATCCGCTGATAGTATTGCATGGCGCTTATATGAACATTCCATCCATGGGCAGGATCATACCTTTACTTGCTAAGACTCATAAAGTATATGCCCTCGAGTTTCAGGGACATGGCCGCACCAATGACGTCGACAGGCCTATAACTTATCAGAACCTTGCAGATGATGTTGCTGAATTTATGAATGCCGTTAGTCTTAACAAAGCCGATGTTTTCGGGTATTCAATGGGTGCACAGGCTGGTATGCAGCTCGCCATCCGTCACCCGGATAAGGTGAACAGACTAATTGCAGCCTCAATGGCTTACGATCTTAAAGGCTGGCAGCCGGTATACACAGAGGCAATCCCGCAAATGACCATTGAGATGATTGTCAATATGCCATTCGCCGAAGACTATCGTAAGCTTGCACCGGATCCTGGTGGTTTTCCTAAACTCGCTGAGAAGCTTATAGCTCTTGAAAAGGAGCCGATGGCGTGGGAAGATGATCTTAAAAAATTGAAAACTCCCGTGCTGATCATTGCCGGTGATGCAGATGTTGCAACACTCGAACACACAATATCTATGTTTCGGCTGCTTGGCGGTGGCATTATGGGGGATATGGGCAAGCCGCTGCCTGAATCACGTCTCGCCGTTATGCCTGCGACTTCACACACTGCAGTGATCACTCAGGTTGAACTTCTGCATGCTTTCATTGAACCATTTTTAAAAGGTGAGACCCCAAAAGGATTCTTTGCAGAGTAAGGATGCTGTAAAGTTATTTTCTCAGAATTTTTTCTAAAGCCTTGCCTTTAGCTAGTTCATCAATTAGTTTATCCAGGTACCGGACTTTCTGAATTAATTTGTCTTCAATTTCTTCTACACGGTATCCACAAATTACACCGGTTATTTTTGAAGCATTCGGATTCAGGTGTGGTGCCTGTGCAAAGAAGGTTTCGAAATCGACTTTATTGTTAATTTGATCTTCTAATGAATGCTGGTTATAACCGGTAAGCCAGCAAATGATTTCATCAACCTCTGCTTTTGTGCGCCCCTTCTTTTCGGCTTTCTGAATGTAGAATGGATACACGCTTGCAAAAATTATTTTATATACTCTGGCATTGTTTGATTTGCTTTTTGATTCTTCAGGCATGCAGTTCCCTAAATATTTATTAAACTCGATAACAAATGCAAATTTATAAATATTAATATTGATTTACTATTAGATCTTGCTTTCAAGCATGCGATGCAGGCATTCAAAAGGATGGTTGGGTTATTCGAAGTAAAATAGGTTTCACTTTCCAGCGCTATGCCGGGAATCTAACAACTATGCCATTCAGGCTGATGGCCTGAAATAACATAGCCTGGGGTTGAATACGAAGTGTGTAACCCCAGGTAATACCACCCGCACATTACAACGCTGAAGGCGTTATATATCTACATTAATATGTGCTGGGTTGATGCTCACTGTAAATCATTGGCCTTCGGGCGGCTGCCACAGCTCGACTTTATTTCCCTCAGGATCAATGACCCATGCAAACTTCCCATATTCGGATTCGTCGATCTTATCAAGTACATTACAGCCTTCTTCCTTCAGGACTTTAACTAAGGCGTGGAGGTCTTCGACCCTGTAGTTAATCATGAAGGGAGCAGAGCCGGGAGCAAATTGATTACTGTCCTGAGGACTTATCGACCAGATAGTTGTTCCGGCAGCCGGGTTGCCTTCGGCGTCCGTCCATGTAAAGGCAGTTCCACCCCATACCTGGACATCAATTCCAAGGTGCCGCTTGTACCAGTCCTGCAGTAATGGGGCGTCTTTGGCTTTAAAGAATATACCGCCGATCCCTGTAACTCGTTTCATGTTCACCTCAATTGGAGTTATAAATGTATAAATATTTTTTTAGAGTTGCCCGGCTTAACCTGGAGGAAACCTGATAACTCAAAAACATTATAGATGAATTATCACTCCGCCTGAAGCATAATTAATCAAAGTGAAATTATAGACTTCATCATTATCTGCTCCCCCTTCAAGAATTCTATAGCCGGCCTTTAAATCTATTCTATCAGATACTCTGATCACTAATGCAGCAAGAATATCTTCAGCGCGCCCTTGTGGAGCGGCTAGGGCATCTCCATCCAGTAAGAAAGAAAACCCTTTTGCAAACCTCCATAGAACCCGGAAATGAATTATGGGCACAAATCCGACATTAGTTTTTTCAGATTCGAGTCCGCCTCCTTTAACGGCAATTTTTGCATCACGGATTTTTGCAGTAAATCCAATACCCATCTCAATTTGATCTCTCCGTAAAAAATCATACCGGTAAATAAGTCTATAGGAATTGAATTTGTAAGTTGCTTCTAAAGGTGTGTTTGAAGGGAATGTCTTATCTTCGAATGTAAGGTCACGATCTAACTGTCCGGTAGAATTAAGCGACAAGGGTGCATAAAGAGCACCAAGATGATGACGCTCACTTAAACTATAGAATACCCGGATTCGGTAAAACACTTCAGGATCAGTTTCAAGCTCTTCTGAAAGGGAAAATAATGTGCCTCCTTCCCCGGGAATCCTTACATCATTATATCTGCTGAATACAAATCCTGATTCAACATCCAGATCTAGCTGTGCAAGAGTTTTTGGTGAAAGCAAAGCGATAGTGCTCAGCAGGATGAAGTAAAAGCTAATAAATTTTTTCATTTCTTACTCCTGTTGGTTAATAAATAATACTTCTATTGACCAATGACACACTTTCCAATCCCGCTTATCGTTGAGACGCAGGTCTCTTGAATTATAGTTAACAATTTTGCAGTACTTTTCATAATAGTTACAAACAGCTCAGCTTTAATGAACTAAAATGAGCCTGCGGGGTATAGCATACATTCCAGTTTTGCGAGCAATCCAAAAGCCTAAGCCTGTTTGGTACAATCGAGGGATGTTCCTGCCATCTATAATCGATTATCTAAACGGTATGTTACTATTGATGAGGTCTCGTGAAAGCTTTGGGGTAAAGCAGGTAATATAACCTGGTAAAGTAAACTGGATGGACATAAATATTGGCTTCCCGAAAATCGGGTAATTTGGACAGGTGGACAGGTGAACTACCTATTTTAAAGGGGGACCATATTTACAAATGATCATCCTTCATTTTTGGTTTATTTTTCGAATTAATTTTGAGCTAATATAGTTAAATCTTCTATTATTTGCTTTTATCCTAAATTAGATCAATTCATGTATCCAGCTGTCCAATTTGGACAGCTGCAGCTAATTCACCTGTCCAAAACTTCCCGAACGCAGTGCACGTAAAATATTGATTTCAACAGATTAGAAATCTGCTTCAAGGGGGATAAGAAATAAAGAAATCAGACAGAATTGATTTTCAGCATACGGAAGATTTACTGTCGATTTGCTTTTTAGAAGCATGGGATCAGTGAGTCAAAAAATCAATTAATAACTAAAGCTAATTTTTTACTGGTGAACGAGTTTTGGTTAGAGACAGGTCAGAGGTAAGGCAAAGGACAGGAATTGATGTGTTTTTTTTTGGCTTAAGAATTTCACAATCGGAAAACTCCTGATTTTTTTCAGTCAGACTTTATTATCTTTACATCGCAGATTCTAAGATATCTGAAATTTAATAACTCAGAACCTGAAAATGTTAATGCGCAAAGCTCTTCTGGTTCTCCTGCTTGGTATTTCTTGTATATTCTGTCAGGAGCGTAAATATTATTTCTTCAATCCTGAAAATGATTTCGGATCCGACAGATTATTCAATCCCTTATCACTACTGGTCAACGGCAGTTATGATATTTTACGGAACGGTGGACACACAAAAGATATTTTTAATAATCCTTATGGAGCCGGATATAAAAATGTCGGCCGGAACCTCCTGGATCCTTTTTCAAATATCAGAGCTTACGGGTGGAAATGTTTTTGGGAACAGGAGATCTTTAATTTCGAGCTAAATAAGAATAAAGCTAATTTCCTTCCAAATCTTGGTGACCATACGATTGGAAATGGGATGCAGTATGCGAAATTAGCAGAATGGTTTGAATATCATAATTACCCATATCCCCGCTTGTATTCATTCCTGGTTACAACTGCTTATCAGTTTACGAATGAAGCACTTGAGAATGGCAAATAGTGAGGACCAAACATCGATGCCATTGCCGATATGTATATATTTAATATACTTGGAGTTTTACTATTCGAAGTGAATGGAGTTAAAAAATTCTTTTCCCAATCATTACCCGTCTACGAATGGAGTTTACAGCCGATGTTCAATTTGCAAAATAATTATATTGAGAATTCCGGCCAGCAGTATATTGCCAGAAAAAGTCTGCCTTATGTGGATAATGTTTCACTATTCTTTTATTGGGGACTTACGGGAATTGGGGGACTGAGTTATCAATATGATGAGGTAAATAGTTTTTCAATTGGAATCGGACAAATTGCCAATAAGATCAGGGAAAACATCTCGGGAGGGTTAAGATTTTTTTCTCCGGAGCTCGATGGGGCTGTTGCACTCTTCTATGATAAGAACAACTCATTGATGTTCTCAGCATTATATACCGGTCCAAGGCTCCCCAATATCCGAATAAACATTTATCCCGGTTTAATTAAATTGGGCGGGTTTGAACCAGGGATTTATATCGGGGCAGGTAAGTGGGATAAATTTATAGTTGGAATTAATTTCACACACTATTTGCCTTTTTCACCGGCTTATGGGAAGGCTGCGAGGTGAGCGAAATTGAGTATTGCCTATAGTTGTTGATTATTAGTAACTACTCGGCGAGATCAATCACTTCTGGAGTTAAGAATTAGATAGTTTAAGATATTTAGTTGAACCTCAATTGAAAACTAAACTTTTTTAAAGAAATCGCGTTAAAATAACATCAATACCAATTTATTGAAGTTTAATAAAGAAATTTATTTGGATAATAAGGGTGGTCGTTTATGGGATACCCGTTAGATGGGTCATCGAAAAAAAATCGAACAGAGTAAAATCTTTTGTGCCCATTTTGTGCCCAAACAGGCGGGATAGGTGTTTAGGCGGTATAAGCGGTATAGTTTTAAAATGAAGCTCGAAAACATCTGGCAGCAGCAAAATAATGTATGGAAAATCACTAAGGTAAATCAGTCTGCAGTAAAAAAATCTAAGGGGATATTGGAAATTTTCCATCCCCCTTAAGATCATTTTATAAACATCATCTTCTTTACGTCAATAAAGCTATTTGTTTCGTCTGCTTTGGCTTCAATTCTGTAAATGTAAACTCCTGATGAAATATTAGCTGCGTTCCATGTTACATCATAAGACCCTATTGCCTGAAATTCATTAACAAGTGTAACAACTTCCTCACCCAGCATGTTATAGATTATCAATTTTACATTACTTTCTGCCGGAAGCTTATACCTTATAGTTGTGGTGGGATTAAAGGGGTTTGGGAAATTCTGCTCAAGTGTAAATTTTTCAGGAACAGCCTCCTCTTCAGTTTCATTCGGTTCTTCACCTTCAGCACCAGCCTTACCCAGGAAAGGATTGCCGTTTAAAAATGGACTCAATGGTGTTCCTCCTACGCTTCCAACTGCGGCAAGCTGAAGCAGTGCATCCGTCGCCTTCCCCGTCCCGTCATTCGTTACAAAATTCTGATCACCGGGATGCCCGTTATTTATAACTAACTGCGGATGATCAAAAGGAGCCTGCTGGTTTTTAACCCTTTGATCTGTTAGTGTAAGCATAAATGCAATTATATCATCTTCTTCTGCACTTGTCAGGTTCAGTGCCGTTATATCCGGGGGTAAATTATTTATATTTTCATTTCTAAACAGGTTGCCTGCATTATAGGCAATCATAAGTTCCTTTAATGTAGCTTTGCCTCCATTGTGAAAATAGGGACCCGTAAGTTCAATATTCCGCAGGGTTGGCACTTTAAACGCACCGTTAACTGCAATACGTTCATTAGCCTGTATTGCACCAGGTACCTGGAATCTGGCAGTATTAACCGAGAATGTATCAATTCTGTTGCCGCTGGTTAGTTGTTTTACATAAGAGAGCGGAAGACCTGAAAGATCAATTCCCAAACTTAAATCTTCATTTGTTGCACGTATACCGATATTGTAAAAACCGATATCATATAGTGCGGTAGTGCCGTTCTTCATTAACATACGGTCTACAGCACCAAATCTGTTCTTTGCGGTTACAGAAGCGTTTGTAAATTCAGGTCCGTTATGGCAGCTGATACACCTGCCCTTATTCATGAATAAATTCATCCCGCGGGTTTCCTGTGCAGTGAAGGTGGTAATGCCCTCTCTGAATCGGTCAAATTTGGAATCATTAGAGACAAGTGTTGCTTCATAAAGCTGAATAGCTAACCCGAAGAATAATGAGAAATTGGCTTCCATTAAAGTAAACTGATCAGTTGTAAGAGGATTACCTGTTGGATCAGATACTATCGGAGTGTTGCCGCTGAAAGTAATAACTTTATTTGAGTTCCACCACTTTGAATTAAATGCCTGCTGGATTAAACTTGCATATGTTACAGTAGAAATTAATCCGGGTGATGGATTTGCGGCTAATGATCCAAGTCTGCTGTCAGTTGTAGAAACAAGCTGCTTTGCCAGAGGCCTTAAGCTTAAAAGCTTTTTTCCAAGCTTTCTGAATGTTCTTCCGTCAAATGACATTTCACTATGATCAAGAGGAGGACCAACAGCTTGCGATGCAAGGCTTGATAAAGGAATTGCTATTGATACAGGAATAACGGAAGCACCGGAAACCTGAAGTACCCTTGCATTTGGATCACGCGGACCAAAAGGATTAACGCCGTTAAATACAGGGTTAGCTCTTCCGTCATAAAAATTCCTGTAGGAATATACAGCATTAATAACTGAAGGTGAATTCCTTCTTGTCACTCTTCTTACATTTACACCGGATACATTAAAGATGCCATCAGAAATCAGTGTGCCCTGCTCTGCTTCGCTCCCTGCTAAAATATCCCTAAAGGAATTATTGAATACGCCGTTTGAGCCCACTATGTCATCATTACTTTTGTTAATGGAAAGTGGAAAATCATTGATCGTTAACTGCGAATTTGCTCCTTTACCTGCTAAGAAACTTGAACCTCCGGGATGCAGCTGGTTTTTGGATCTTACATCTGCACCTGCCTGGAAATGGCAGCTTGCACAGGCAACTTTGCCGTCACTGCCTATCTGCATATCCCAGAACAATATTTTGCCAAGTCTTATAGCTGCTTCAGTATTTACAACGAACTGAGTGAAATCAAATCCGGCAACTTTATCAGGACCAGGCACCTGTACTGTTTTGAGCGAATTGGGAATAACCGGCTGAGGATTTACCACAACAAAAACTGTATCAGTTCTTATTATAGCTCCGTCGCTTACTCTCAACTGAAACCGGTAAGTACCTTCTGAAGTAAATGTTACATCTGTAGCAGGTGTTTTAATATTTGCTATTGTTGAAAGAGCAGGTCCGCTTAATTGAGACCAGGTAATATTTATTGCTGCAGGCGGTATGGGTAAACCGTCATCTGTTGCCGATCCGTTAAGTGTTACTGTATTTAAAGGAAGAACAATAAACTTATCTGATCCTGCAGTCAAAACCGGCACCTGGTTTGATCCTGATGTAGAAGATGTTGTTCTTATTGTTACATCATCAGTACTGTTAAATTCTCCATCGCTTGCTGATAACCTTAATACAAATGTACTTGCTGCCGGAAAAACGACTGAAGTAACTGCGGAGCTGGGATTTGCAAAAGTGACACCTACAGGTCCGCTGACCTGTGTCCACCTGATTACTAATGCATTGAGCTGACTATTATCTGTTACCTGCCCGTTTAATGAAGCGCCATTTGGCAGAACTATATTCTGATCAAGACCCGCGTTTACCACAGGCGGAGTATTCCCTGTTATTTGATTTACCACAACCTGAACCGTATCACGCCTTATCAGCTGACTATCGCTTCCTGTAAGCACAAGTCTGTATGTTCCGGCAACAGGAAATGTGACTGTTGTTGTTGGCGAACTTATATTTGCAAAGGATACTGTTCCGGGTCCGCTTGACTGGCTCCAGGTTCTGGTTAATGTTCCAGGCGGATTAGGAAGTCCGTCATCTGTTGCAGTACCTGTCATCGCAATTGAATTTACAGGCAATGTAATTGATTTATCAACTCCCGCATTTACGACCGGAGCCTGGTTAGTTGCTGTTGTCGGATTTACAATTACCTGAACCGTATCACGCCTTATCAGCTGACTATCGCTTCCTGTAAGCACAAGTCTGTATGTTCCGGCAACAGGAAATGTGACTGTTGTTGTTAGCGAACTTATATTTGCAAAGGATACTGTTCCGGGTCCGCTTGACTGGCTCCAGGTTCTGGTTAATGTTCCGGGCGGATTAGGAAGTCCGTCATCTGTTGCAGTACCTGTCATCGCAATTGAATTTACAGGCAATGTAATTAGTTTATCAGCTCCCGCATTTACGACCGGAGCCTGGTTAGTTGCTGTTGTCGGATTTACAATTACCTGAACCGTATCACGCCTTATCAGCTGACTATCACTTCCTGTAAGCACAAGTCTGTATGTACCGGCAACAGGAAATGTGACTGTTGTTGTTGGCGAACTTATATTTGCAAACGATGCTGTGCCTGGTCCGCTTGCCTGGCTCCAGGTTCTGGTTAAGGTACCGGGCGGAATAGGAAGTCCATCATCTGTTGCAGTACCTGTCATCGCAATTGAATTTACAGGCAATGTTATTAGTTTATCAGCTCCCGCATTTACTACAGGTGGTTGATTAGTTCCCTGGAATACTGTTATCATAACATCATCTGAACGGGTAAATTTGGTATCACTAGCCGATAAACGTAAAGTGAACGTTCCGGCACCAGGAAAACTTACGTTTGTTGATGCTGCATTCGGATTATTGAATACTACGCCGGAAGGTCCGGAAACAGCACTCCATCTTATTGTAAGAGTTGGTCCGTCATCTGAAGCAGTGCCATTAAGTAGTAATGAGTTTGTCGGCAGAGTAATAGATCTGTCCGTTCCGGCATTAACCCGCGGTGGTTTGTTTGATTGGGCTGAAACAGGATTGTGTAACAAATATAAAAATACAAAAAGTAGTAAAATTTTATTCACAGTTCCTCCTGATGCATCTATGTTCTAGACATTAAGCAGCGTTAATATTCATCATATTCACTGACTCCCCTCTTTATAATTCCTATCAAATGTGAATAGTGCGGGTTGGAAAGGAAAAACTGACCAGGAACTTACATAAAATGTAGATACTATATCCGAATAAATAAAGTACTATTTTGTAGAAAAATTTTTCTCTAAACTAAGGCCTTGATGATAGCTTAGCATTCACATTCAAGTATTTATGGAAATTTAGAACAGACCGAAGAAAAATATATAACGTTGACAGGTTTCTTTCCTTCTTTCAAGAAAAGGTGGCAGCTTATAGAGGAGTAAGTTATAACAATTTGCAGAGTTTCTATTAGAATCCATCATAAGGTATAACACAACCGATCAGAGTTATTTTTAAATTATCATAGAGTCTTTGAAGTATGAAAAGAGAATAAATGTAGGTGGTTGAAACTACCTGATGCAGTAAAGTCTAGGTAACTCTATAACTTTTCAGTGACAAAAAAGGGACATACACACATCAAATACAGCCAAATACAGCGACTACAGAGACCCTTTAAAAATGCAAAAAGCCCAAAAACAATGAATTTTCCATGTTTTGGGCCTTTGTATTTTCTATGCGGAGAGTCAGGGATTCTCCGCTATGTTAAAGTGTTTGGAATTCAGCTCATATTCGCAGCTTTTTAGAAGTCTGTGACCATTTTGTGCCCATTACGTAAAATTCCATTTCATGTATTGTAATATTGAATTCTAAGATGATTTTAGTGCGGATCGAGTTTTGGATAGGGACAACCAAAAATAGCATGAGACTGAAAGAATTATTAATTAAAAGGATTTCTCAGGAATATCTAAACAAATATTTTCCAGATCATAGAATTCAGTCCCACTTATTATTTCACCAACATTTAATAGCACAGGCAAGATAATTACATTTTCTCTTGGTCGAAAATTTAAGAGTATTTCATAATCATTATTCTGTCTGATTACTTTTTTTTCATTATTAAGTAATAGTGGGAAAAGTGTATCTTTCTTATTATCTACTAAGAAAAAGTTTTCGGAAATATTTATTTGAGTATCTGTTGAAATCTTTACCTTTATTAATATTTGAGGAGTTACTCTGGTTTCTGTCGAGTAAGTTTTGTAAGATGCACCTTCAATTTCAACTTCAATTCTACCATCTTTAGAATCAATTAAATTATGCTTGCAAAGTTTTAATTTATTATAATCCTCTAAACATCCCCAATATTGAATGCATAAAGTAAATAAGATTATTTTAGTGATTTTAGTTTTTACCATGGTAAGTCCTGTGCTTGTAGTTCAAAGAAAGAATTAATATAAGCTCTTTCCCAACGGCTTGAATATAAATATGAGAACTCGAAAAAGGGATCGACTAAATATTCTCTCAGAATTGTTGCACCATACACTAATCCATAGAAAGGATTGCCACCAAAGAAATAATTCTGCCAAATATGGGTTGTCCCTATTCAAAACCTCGTCTGTGCGAAAATAGTTAAATTTCACAACATTTGAAAAGCCATTTCATTACCTTTGCTGTGCAATTTCCAACAAATAAATAGGCCAGATGCTCAGATCTCTTCTTTTATTCTTTCTAAATTCCTTCAGGACAAATGCTCAACTGAAACTTGAAAATATAATTTTAAGAAAACAAATAGAAATTCTACAAAGGACTAATCCGAAGTTAAAGATAAAAAGATCAGACAGATTGATTATCAGCATAATGAAAGATATCCTGTCAACCTGGAAAGAAAAATTATTCATTGTAAAACCTGAGACTGTAATAAAATGGCACAGATCAGCTTTTAGGTCTTACTGGCGTAGGAAAAGTAAGCATAAAGACGGAAGGCCAAAACTTAAGAGGGAAGTAATAGATCTCATACGGCAGATTGCAAATGATAATCCTCTTTGGGGAGTACCAAGGATTCATGGTGAGCTTAAGAAACTTGGATTCAACATTTCACAGTCTACAGTTCAAAGATATATTCCTAAAAGAAACGGAAGAGCAACAGGACAAAGGTGGAAAACATTCCTTAAGAATCATTCGAAGGAAATCATCTCGATTGACTTTCTTACTGTGCCGACAATAAACTTCAAGCTTGTTCATGTTCTTGTTGTAATTGAGCATAATAGACGAAAGGTCATTCATTTCAATGTCACAAAGAATCCGACAGCAGAATGGACTTTACAGCAGATAAGGAATCTGCTCTTTAGCTTCGACACACCCAAGTACTTGATCCGTGACCGTGACTCAAGATATGGCAATGTGTTTACAACTGGAGTAAAGAATCTGGGAATTAACCAGATTGTTACATCCTACCGCTCTCCCTGGCAGAACGGATATGTAGAAAGGGTAATCGGAAGTATAAAAAGAGAATGCCTGGACCATGTAATCATAATAAATGAGGATCACTTGAAGTCTATACTTTCTAATTACCTGTCCTATTATAATAGGTATAGAACTCATCTTGGAATCAACAAAGATTCTCCCGAAGGAAGATCGGTTCAGATAACAGGAAAGATTGAGAAAGTTCCTGCTGTGAACGGGTTACATCATGTGTACTTCAGACAAGTTGCTTAAAAACTTTCTTTAATCGAAAAAATTTATCCTGAATGGGAAGGGGATAACTATGTTCTCCAGACCACAATTCAGACGATTTTAGAAAAATACCGACTGAATTGCTTGCTGAAAAAGAGCAAATTCTGCTTTCTTGAATAAGAATTAGCCTAGATTTGAATAAAATATCAGCTCAGATGGACTTTTGAATATGGACAGCATTGAATCAGGAAAATTACGAGTAATGAAATTCAAAAATTCAGATCAGACAAACTTTTGAACAGACACAGGTATGGTTTTAAAATAAAAAAGCTCGAAAACAGCGAAATTTCTCTATAATCGAGCTTTATTTTTTCTATGCGGAGAGTCAGGGATTCGAACCCCGGAAGGACTTGCATCCTTAACGGTTTTCAAGACCGCCGCATTCAACCACTCTGCCAACTCTCCAATATTTAGTACAGAGACTGCTGCATTCTCCCTTGAGGGATGAGACAAACCACTCTGCCAACTCTCCAATTTTAGAACTAAGTATTTTAGAACCAAGACCGCCGCATTCTCCCAAAGGGATGAGACAAACCACTCTGCCAACTCTCCTTGAAACAACGCAGTATCCAGAATTTAATAAATAATTCCGGGATGACAAAGATAAACATATAAAAATATATTTGCAAGATTACATTGAAGGTTAAACCTGAAGCGGGGTTACTACTCAGATATAGTACAAAAATACGTAATCCTACGTATTTCATCTTCATTTCACAGGGGTTATGTTTGCGTAAAATGTAATTGGGGGCCATTTATGCTAAAATGTTTTACATATTTAATCTTCTTTTTAACTCTTCTTTCTTTTAACCTTCAGGCTCAAAAACATGGAAAATTATACTCCAAAATTGAAGCAGATGTTCTTTACGGACCTGTGATTACTAGTAATGTAATAACCGCTGCTCAGTTATCCGTTCTTTGCGAAGGCCGTGATATACTTATGTTCCGAATGATGGGAAATCAATACGCTATTCTTGGAGCCCACAGAGAATATTTATTATCAACTGAATTAGTGACTTACAGTGAAACTGATATTTTCACAGTATTCAGTACATCCGTTATTCTGGAACTCTTAAAAACTGGAGGAGCAGATAACACTTATATTGAAAAACGTGAGTCTGTTTTGAGCATTACAAATGGAAGTACTACTTTGGAATTCGGTACTTTTTGTCCTCCTTTCTGTGAGTGAGGTGAACAATTCTGGTTAAGCATGCGGTCCTGGGTGCCGTCTTTATTGTGATTTAACTCATATTTTTGAGCAAAAGTGCTGTCTCTCATCCTGTTATAATTTTTAGTATTGTATCATTTATTATTTTATATTATTTTCGGATTATTAAATCTGAATAAGGAAGTTTATGATCCGGAAAATAATAACCATAGATGATGAGAAATGCGACGGATGCGGAGTTTGCATTCCGAATTGCGCCGAAGGTGCTTTGCAGATAATTGATGGTAAAGCAAGACTTGTAAGCGATCTTTTCTGTGACGGGTTAGGCGCCTGCCTCGGACACTGTCCACAAGGCGCAATAAAAGTTATTGACCGAGCAGCTGAACCATATAATGAAAGAATGGTAATTGATAATATGATTCCCCAGGGACAAAATACTATCAAAGCACATCTGAAGCATCTGCTTGATCATAATGAACTAGGCTATCTTAATGAAGCTATTGAATACCTGCAGGAAAAAAAAGTTCCGGTTCCCCTTGATGCCGGGGCACTTGAGGCAATTCAAATCAGGAAAGACGCTCAGAAGAGCAGTCCGGTGAGTTCCGGCGAAGTCGTAGAGCTTAATAACTGGCCGATACAGCTTCATCTTATTAATCCCATGGCTGCTGCTTTTGCAGGTGCGGAAATTCTTCTTGCTGCTGACTGCGTGGGCTATGCAAATAACAATTTCCATGCTGAATTCTTAAAAGATAAGAGTCTGCTGATTGCATGCCCGAAGCTTGACAGCGGAAAGGAAATATACCTGAAGAAGTTAGTGGCGCTGATAGATGAAGCTTCGATAAAACGGCTGACTGTAGTGGTTATGGAAGTGCCCTGCTGTAATGGATTGTTCCAGCTCGCAAAACAGGCAATTTACAATGCTGAAAGAAAGATACGCCTTAATCTTATAATCGTGAGCATTAAGGGAGAGATTCTATTAAACGAGGAACTGTAATTCATTACGGAATTATTTATCTTTACAGATAAAATCTAAAAGAAAGGGCATATGTCAAAATCTCAAATGTGGGTCGCCGGATTTCTCTTCGTATTTCTGGTACTTTTTGGATTATCTCAAATAACAAAGGATGATGAAATACCTGCTCCCGGTGGAAATCTTTCTTCTAATGAGCAGAATACATCTACAGAAGCAAATGCATTCACGTTAATAAGAAATAATGGATGTGTTAGCTGTCATGGTTCAGATCTCAGGGGTTCTAATCTGGGTCCGAGTTTAATGGAAGTAAAACAGCATTGGACAAGCAGGGAAGAGTTGATTTCATATCTTCGCAATCCTTCTTCCTTTATGGATAAAGACCGCTTCAGAGCATATAAGGAAAAATATCCTTCTGTTGTAATGCCTCCTTTTAATTATCTTGATGTGAAAGATTTAGGTAAGATTGCTGATTATCTTCGGGGATTGTAGCAGCGGAAGCCGGAATCCGGCTTCATTGCATTACGCCGTGACCTTCGGGAGGGCAGAAGTCGGAAGGCAGAGGTTAGAAATCTTCCGACTTAAATAATGTGCTGCACTATGCGATGGTTACTTCGCCGGCAAGGTAAACATCCTGAATGAGATTCAGAAGTTTTACGCCTTCAGCCATCGGACGCTGAAATGCTTTTCGTCCTGATATAAGTCCCATTCCTCCGGCTCGTTTATTTATAACAGCAGTTCTTACTGCTTCTTCAAAGTCATTGGCTCCTGAAGCACCGCCGCTGTTTATCAATCCCGCCCTTCCCATGTAGTTATTCATTACCTGGTAACGTGTAAGATCAATAGGGTGATCGGTTGCCAGCTCAGTATACATCCGCTCATCAAACTTGCCGAACTTCAGCGTTTTGAATCCCCCGTTATTTTCAGGTAGTTTCTGTTTAATTATATCAGCCTGAATAGTAACACCAAGGTGATTTGCCTGTCCGGTGAGATCAGCAGAAACATGATAATCTTTATCTTTTTTGAAGTCGGCATTACGTGTATAACACCAGAGGATTGTTACGAGTCCAAGTTCGTGCGCATACTGAAAGGCCTCGCTTATTTCAATAATCTGCCGGGCGCTTTCTGCAGATCCGAAATAAATGGTAGCCCCAACAGCTGCCGCCCCCATATCATAAGCCTGTTCTACGCTTGCAAATAGTATCTGGTCATATTTATTCGGATAACTAAGGAGTTCGTTATGATTAATCTTCAGAATGAAAGGAATTTTATGGGCGTATTTTCTTGCCACAATACCAAGCACACCAAGTGTTGAAGCTACAGCATTACATCCGCCTTCTAGCGCCAGCTTTACAATATTTTCTGCATCAAAGTAATCAGGATTCTTTGCGAATGAGGCTCCGGCACTATGCTCAATGCCCTGATCAACAGGAAGAACAGAAACATAACCTGTTCCTGCAAGGCGGCCTGTCTGAAAGATCCATTGAAGATTCTTCAAAACATTGATATTTCTGTCAGAATGATAAAATACCCGGTCAACAAAATCAGGCCCGGGTAACTGCAGTTTCTCTTTTGGAAATTTTGCTGTGTAGCTCAGAAGCGCTTCAGCATTTTCACCTAAATACTTCTCAAGATCTTGCATAATTTTTTCCTCTGGTTATTAGTAACGCACAGGATCAAAATCTGTGTTAAAGGATTCTTATGGAAATTAAAAATTCAGATTGGCCGGTTCGTTATTCATCCTTCGTGCTTCAATAATTTCTCTCTTGAGTTCCTCAACCCAGTCTTTAACCCATTCTATGCTGTTCTCATTACTATGAATTTCATGAGCTATGCCAACTCTGTCACGATAAAGATACTTCTTATAAGCCTGTTTAAATGAATCTGCAATCTTTCTCTGTTCTAACCTTCTGGCTGCCTGAATTACAGCACTGCGCCAGTCGTAATGACTCTCAATAGGGATCATTTCGTCAGATTCTTTTAATATCTGAATTGCCTGATCAACTTCATCATTTGATTTATTTAATTCTTTCTCATACAGCTTAAAGTATTCCAGCAGTCTTTTGTTTTCGAATTTTTTTATAAAATTTTCAATGACTGAAAGATCATAGCCATAAAGGCGGGGACGGGAATCCAGTGTAACTGATTTCTTCTTCTGCTTCTTTTTAGTTTCGGCAATATTCTTTTTCCACAAATTCAGGTAATACTCTTCTTTTTCGCCGCGTATATCCGGCAGGAATAATAAACTGCCCGTTCCTTTATGGATATCATAGAACTCATACCATGGAGGTATGTTTCCATCTTCAGAGAGACTTTGTTTAATGTCAACATATCCCATCCAGGAGAAATCAAGGTTGTAATCATAGAATCCATCGCTCAGCAGGTACTCAAGATACAACTCATAATCATCTTCAGTTATCTTTTCAAGGAAAGGACAATTTTCAATATTCTTGCTCCAGAATTCAAAATCAGCTGAGATCTCAATCTGCTCAATTTCGATCTGTTCAGCCCGCCATCGGCATTCGAGGTCGAATAGTTTTTTTCTTTGTATTTCCCACAATCTTTCATCTGCTTCTATCTGCTGACGAAGCATGGTATTTTCTTCATTCTTACTAAGCATCTCTCCAAATGTGAGATATCTGCTTTTTCGAATGGCATAATTATCAATGAAAGATTCAACACTTAGAGGATTATATTTATCGAAAAAATTCTTGTACTGGGGATTTGTTTTAAGATCGCTGCGGATTTCGTTTATCATTTTAATTAACTTTTTTTCCTGATCAATATTTTCTTTAATTATTTCGGGAGGGTTTTGATCTCTTGTTTTCTTATTTCTCATGAAAAATTCCATACTTCTCCATAAAGGAATTATTTATTGAATAAACCTTTTCCTCTGATAAAATAAAAGAAAATCAGATATTAATGGGATGTTAGTTTTATTATAGTATAAATATTTGCACACTTCTTTACAAGACCTTTATATTGTATTTATTCTTTTGAATTTTGTAGAGGGCTTTTTATGCAGGAAAACAAAGAAAATTCAGAAATTAATACATTAAAATTCTGGCTGCCCTCAGTTTTCATATTAATACTCGCTTTGTACTGGGGATTAAACAGGGGAAATTATACCTTAATTGACACCGCTGATCTGATAATTCATGAGGCGGGACATCTGTTTTTCTGGATTTTCGGCCGTTTTATCTATATGTCGGGCGGAACACTGATGCAGATCCTCTTTCCTTCCCTGATCGCTTTTTACTTTTTCTGGAATAATTATAAAACCGGAGTTCAGTTCTCACTGGTATGGCTGGGACAGAATTTTGTTAATATAAGCGTTTATGCTGCAGACGCACGGGCTCACAAATTGCCCCTTTTGGGTGGCAAAAAGGTCCTGCATGACTGGACGTATCTTCTTACCGAGCTTGGTATCTTAGAGTTTGACCAGGAGGTTGGTTATTTCTTTTTTGCAATAGCCGGGATTATATTCTTTATAGCCGTTTTTTTACCTGCATGGTGGAGACAGCTCAGTTTAGCCTAGATCTTCTGAATACTATTTTCAAGGAGCCGGTTTTTTTGATCTTGTCATCTGCACATCGTAAATTATCGTCGTTATATAATTAAGAATAGTTAATCAAGTGATTGTTATGAAAAAGAAACTTCTGATATCTTATAACTTTATTAAGAAAGTAGTTGATAAATTCGGTGATGATAATATACCCAGACTCGGTGCGGCACTATCGTTCTACACGATATTTTCAATTACTCCTCTTCTGATAATTATAATTTATCTTATTAGTTTTCTTTATGATCCCGCAGATGCGAGCAATGAGATTTTTCTGCAGGTAGAAGAGATGGTGGGCAAAGACGCGGCTGAGCTGATTGAAACAACTGTGTTCAACGCGAGCAGGTCTGAATCAGGATCGCTTGCAACAATAATAAGTATAATTACGCTGGTGATCGGAGCAACTGCTGTTTTTATTCAGCTGCAGGAATCACTTAATATTATTCTGCGGGTTCGTCAGAAAAAAGGCCGGGGTATAAAAGGAATAATAAAGGACCGGCTGATGTCTTTTGTTATGATCCTGGGTTCAGGTGTAGTGATCATTATATTCCTTGTAATTACTTCTCTTGTCGCAATTCTTACAAATTATGTCGGCTCGCTTCATGCGTTTATTCTTGAATCAATTAACTTCGTGATCAATTTTGTAATAATATTTGTGCTCTTCTCAATAATTTACAAACTGCTGCCTGATGTACATTTGTCATGGCGCGATGCGAGGGCAGGGGCTTTTTTTACAACATCATTTTTTGTGTTAGGGAAATTCCTGGTGGCATTCTATCTTGGTAATACTGGTTTTGCATCGATATACGGGGCGGCGGGTTCGCTGGCAATTTTATTAATCTGGATTTATTATTCATCACAGATCGTGTTCCTTGGTGCTGAAATTACATATTTCTACGCGACCAGGTATGGTAAAAAGATAGTGCCGGATGCGGACGGCGAGTTGATAGATTAGCTGCTCTGCCCTCTGCGAATCATTAATGTTTTAAGGGAACTGAAATTAGATGTACATAGTAATTATTTGCTCAAATAATTCCTGTTTACCGCTCGTTGCCTTAATAGATTCATTCTTCAGTGCAATTTCACGCAGGTCCTCCAGGGTTAGTTTATGTTTTTCAAAGAGAAGTCCATCGCCACTATCAAAAGATGAATATCTTTCTTTTCTCAACTTTGAATAGTCTGAATTAAGAATTATCTGCTCAGCAGTAATAAGAGCACGTGCGAATGTATCGATAGCAGTAATATGAGCAATAAACAGATCCTCGGGATCAGTAGAATTTCTTCTTAGCTTAGCATCAAAATTTACTCCGCCTGTGGTGAATGCTCCCCCTTCAATAATAACAAGCATAGCCTCAATCATCTCGTAAAGATTTACTGTAAACTGGTCAGTATCCCATCCGTTCTGATAATCACCACGGTTGGCATCAATGCTTCCAAGCAAGCCTGCATCAACAGCACATTGCAGTTCATGCTGAAATGTGTGACCGGCGAGTGTAGCATGGTTTACCTCAATATTCAGCTTGAAGTCCTTATCCAATTCATAATAACGCAGAAATCCTATTACTGTTTCGGCATCAAAATCATATTGATGTTTCGAAGGTTCCATTGGTTTGGGCTCAATAAGGAAGGTTCCTTTAAAACCATTTTTTCTGCCGTAATCTCTTGCCATCATAAGAAATCCGGCCAGATGCTCTTTTTCTCTTCTCATATTTGTATTCAGCAGTGAAGTGTATCCTTCTCTGCCGCCCCAGAAAACATAATTGCTTCCGCCCAGCTCGATGGTAGCATCTATAGCCCTCTTAACCTGTGATGCAGCATGAGCCAGAACAGCAAAATCAGGATTAGTTGCTGCACCGTTCATGTACCGGGGATGAGAAAACAGGTTTGCGGTACCCCATAATAATTTTACTCCCGATGCTTGCTGCTTCTGTTTGGCATATTCAATCATCTTTTGCAGTTTTGTATCTGATTCAGTGATTGTATCAGCTTCATCCACAATATCAAAATCATGAAAACAATAAAATGAAATACCAAGCTTAGTTATAAACTCAAAAGCCGCGTCCATTTTTTCCTTGCCCCTGTCAATGGCATCTCTTGTACTTTTCCATGGATAAGTTATTGTAGCATTTCCGAAAGGATCGCTTCCTGTATTGCAGAAGCTGTGCCAGTAAGCTGCGGCAAACCGGAAATAATCTTTCATAGATTTTCCCGCTACTATCTTATTCTCATCATACCATTTATATGACAAAGGATTTTTTGAATCCTTACCTTCGTACTGAATTTTAGTTATTCCTTTGAAATATTCCTGATTACCAGTTAAATAATTCATGTATTTTCCTTGATAATATTTTTAAATTTATCCTGCAATCCCGAAAGGAGAGAAATATATAAACACAGCTATAATGAAAAGTACAATGATCACTGAATGTACCACATCCGAGGTTGTCCAGCTTGCGCGTGATCTCTCTCTGTCTTCAGCAACAGTTGTTGCGTATGTTAATCCGTTTAACTGTTCCTCTGAAGGTTTCTCAGTTAACACACTTATCACTATCAATAAAACAATACTAACCACAAAAAGTATAATACAGAAATAAAGGAAGTTTATATCTGCAAAACTATATAAGAAACCGCTAAGAGAATCTTTGTTGATTTCCAGAAAGATCCTAAGCATGCCAATAACAAAACCGGTTATCAGAACACTTAACGCAGCTTTGCCATTAATTCTTTTATAAAACACTCCCAGTAAAAATACCGCGGCTATCGGAGGTGCAATATAGGATTGAACACTCTGTAGGTACTGATATAAAGTTCCTGAAATACTTCTCATTACCGGAATCCACAGAATACCTAATACAACAACGACGCTTGTAGCAATTCTGCCTACAAAGACAAGATTCTTATCAGTAGTGTCTGGTTTTAATTTCCTGTAAATATCCATCGTAAACAGGGTTGAGCAGGAGTTAAAAACTGAAGCAAGGGAACTCATTAAAGCTGCCAATAACCCTCCGGCAACGAGTCCGCGCAAACCAATCGGAAGAAGATTTTTCACTAAAGCTGGAAACGCCTGATCTGTCTGTGTGAGCTCAAGTTGTCCTGCATTTGCCAGCGCCGAGGCGATAAGACCCGGAACCAGAAATATAAAGAAAGGAAACAATTTCAGATAACCGGCAAATATAGTTCCCCGGCGCGCTTCTCTTTCATTTCTGGCAGTGAGGGTACGCTGAACAATGTACTGATCTGTGCACCAGTACCATAAACCAACGATAGGAGAAGCAAACAGAATCCCTAACCAGGGGAAGTCAGGATCTGAAAGGGGCGGGAACATGTTTAATCTTTCTTTAGGAACAGAAGCGATCATTGCATCCCATCCGCCTAAATGTGATAATCCAATAATAGTCAGAATCAGAGATCCAAATATCAGCACCATTGCCTGTAGGGCTTCAGTATAAACCACAGCGCGCATACCACCGAGAACTGTATAAATACCTGTTATGATAACAAGTACTAGTGCGCCGGTCCAGAAGTCAACTCCAAGAAATGAAGTAATTACCACAGCTCCAGCGTAAACAGTGACTGACACTTTTGTAAGTACATAGCCGACTAAAGATACAATTGATAAGAACCAGCGCGATCTTTCATTATATCTTCTTTCAAGAAACTCGGGCATGGTAAAGACTTTGCTTCTCAGGTAAAAAGGTACAAATACCCAGCCAAGTAATAAGGCAATCCACGAATGAAGTTCATAATGACCCATCACTAAGCCGGAATTCGCACCTGTGCCCGCGAGTCCGACTACATGCTCTGAACCGACATTAGAAGCAAGAATAGACGCGCCGATTACGAACCATCCCACATTTCTGTTTGCCAGAAAATACTCCTGGGCTGAATCTTTTTTTTTCTTCATAGACCAGGCAGAAATACCTGCTATCACCAGGAAATATAAACCAACCACCAGCCAGTCAACTGTACCAAGAAATTCCATTTATATCCTCCGGGAAATATCTTATTTAATTTTGTCTTTCTTTTTTCCAATTGCAAGCTCTATGAAAAAAGATTCAACAAAATAGGCGGATTATATGGGGTTGCAGTGAGGATGCAGGCGGTGTAGTAGATGGATTAGGTTTCAACATTATCCCGGGGTTCAACCCCAAATGCTGTCAAGTTAAGGATTTCTTAAGTCGGGTAGCCCTCCCCCTCTCCTTACTAAGGAGAGGGGGTTAGGGGGTGAGGTCTAAAGGTAATCGATATGCCTCTTTTAACCAAGGGGTGTTTTTCAGTTTTCCCCAGGTTATATTTTATTTTCTTTCTTCAATTTATTTACGAGTGCTTCCATTTCATCAACAAGAGTGCTGAAGTATTTTAATCCTGAATTTATCGGTTCGGGTTTTGACATATCAATGCCGGCCTTCTTTAATATCTCCAATGGATAATCGCTGCCGCCTGCCTTAAGGAATGTGAGATAATCATTCAGATCCTTTTCAGTTCCATTCAGTACTTTATTGCTGAGAGCCATTGAAGCAAGTAATCCTGTCGAATACTGATACACATAATAATTATAGTAGAAGTGAGGAACACTGCTCCATTCATTCTGGATATATTCATCAACCTGCGTTATGCCTTTATCGTGACCGTAATATTCTCTTGTGAGATCAAGATATTTTTTATTAAGCCAGTCGGATGTTAACGATTCGCCGTTCTCAACTTTCTTATGCATTTCAAGTTCAAACTCCGCGAACAGCGTCTGACGATATATTGTAGCACGGGCTCCATCAAGGTAATTATCGAGCAAATAAAGTTTCAGCATATCGTCTTTCTCATTCTTAAGGAGATAACTCATCATAAGATTTTCGTTAAATGTAGATGCAACTTCCGCGAGAAAGATAGGGTAATGAGAATTGTTGTAAGTCTGATTTTTACCCGAGAAGTCTGAGTGCATCGAATGTCCCAGCTCATGTATAAGCGTTGAGACCGCGTCATAGTCGCCGATATAATTCAGCTTAATATATGGATGAACATTATAGAGGCCGCCGGAATATGCGCCTGACTCTTTCCCTTTATTAGGATAGAAGTCGATCCACCGCTGGCTGAACGCGCGGTTAATTCCTTCGATGTATTCTTTGCCAAGAGGCTTCAGACTTTCGATAATAATCTGTTTTGCCTCATCAAGCGGGTAAGTTTTATCAACTGCTTTCACTGCCGAAGCATATATATCATCATAGCGGTATTTATCTAATCCAAGAAGCTGCTTCTTCAGAGTTAAATATTTATGCAGCGGAGCAAAGTTGTTATGAACTGAGCGGATGAGCTGATAATAAACAGATGTATCAATATTGTTAATAAAGAGCCGCGTCTCAAGGCATGTGGGGAATTTGTAACTAAGGGCGGAAAAGTAATGTTCTTTAATCTCAGCATTCTGCAGAGTCGCAAGTGTATTTTCGAACTTCTTGTGGTTATTCCAGAAGGTATTCATTACCAGTGATCTGTCCTCAGGATTTTTTGTTCCTCTGTATAGCATATAGTTTGGATAAGTGAGCACAACTTTTTTCCCATCACTTAATGTTACTTCCGGTGAAGGCATTTCGAGATCATTAAGCGTCCCGGCTGCCTGGGCGATTCCGCCTGAAAACAATCCTGTACGTGAAATAATATTCTGCTGTTCGGGGGGAAGTATATGGTCTTTACCTCTCAGTATTTTCTCAATGTCAAATTTATATCTCTGCAGTTCTTTTTTTTCAGCGAGGAATTTGTTGAATTTGTCCTTACCCAAAGCAAGCACATCATTATTTATAAAAGATATCTTAGTACTGTAGTTAACATAGATTGATTGTATTTCGCCTGCCATTTTCTGATACTGCTGATCTCCCATATCAACATCGCGGGATCTTACAGCATATGTTGAAAGTTTATCAAGCTTTTCAGAGATCTCATCAGTAAGCAAAAGCATATCGTACATCTTTGAAGCATCGCTTGTCCATGTCTTTGCATATGTATCTATCAAATCAATTTGGGATTCTACATCTTTCTTATCTTTTTCCCAGGCATCCAGTGTGGCGTAGATATCATTCAGATTCCATTTAAATTCTTCGGGCACATCTTTACGGTCAGTTAAAGAGTAATCAGGAATTGCATCTTGTGCCATTAATCCTGAGAGAGGAATGAGCAGTGTGAACAGTAAAATTATCAGGAGATTTTTCATAGAACGAGTCCTTCTAAAGTTTGAGAAATTGCTGCGCTGTTACGCGGACCTACATTAGACGCATGAAAATCGAAATATCCTCGTGTAATTGACTCTTTTTTGATTCTTTTATAGAATATCATAGAAGAGGTGCAAATTTACCCCTGATCACCCTGAAGAGCAGAGCAAAAACGGCAGGCAGTACATAAAAATGCAAAGCAAGTTATGGGGTTTAAAGAAAGGAATAATTATGAATAGTGTAAGTGATATTCTGGGTAAAAAAGGGACAGATGCCTGGTCGGTTTCCCCCGATGCGACTGTGTTTCAGGCGCTCGAATTAATGGCGCAGAAAGAAGTTGGGGCGCTGCTGGTAGTTGAAAGCAATAATCTTACCGGCATCATTTCAGAGCGGGATTATGCAAGAAAAGTAGTTCTGCTTGGAAAAACATCAAAGGATCTGCCGGTCCGTGAGATTATGTCTACTCGGGTAATTTATGTTACTCCTCAGCATACTATTGAGGATTGTATGGCGCTGATGACCGATCAGAGAATCAGGCATTTGCCGGTATTGGATGGTTATGATATCAAGGGAGTGATTTCTATAGGCGATGTTGTGAAAGCAATTATTCATGAAAAAGAGTTTGTGATCGATCAGCTGGTGCAGTATATAAAGGGCACTCCATCGGTTGTTACGGAGTATGCGAAACCACCGGAAGATCCGCAATCCACATCTGTCAATAAATAATATTTACCCGGATGCTTATTATACTGAGTTGCAGATGATTGAAAATGCTTTCTGGTCAGATTTACCGCTATATATTGTCATAATTTCGGCAGAATAGTACGAATCACAAATTAAATTATCCTTACTTCTCCAGTATCAAATCAGATTAAGGAACCTTTTAAGAGTAAAATTCGTCAAATCCAGATACACTTTACTTAATAATTAATGAGATTTTTATGAAAAACACAGCACATAAGATTTTCTTCACTTTTATCTTTTCAGCATTCCTGCTGGACTCTTTATATGCAGGTGTGAATTCAGAGAAGAAAGGACGCGGATTTTATTTACAGGGGATCGATAAATCAGTTGACCCTAGTGAGAACTTTTATAAATACGCTGTAGGGAACTGGCTTAAGCAAAATCCGCTCCCGGCTGAGTACAGCAGATGGGGTGTGATGGAGGAGCTGACTGAAAGAAATAATAAAATCATTAAAGAACTTTTAGAAACTGCTTCTTCTAAAAACTCTTCTAAGGGATCTATTGAACAAAAGATAGGCGACTTTTATAAAACAGGAATGGATTCCGCTAAGATTGAGAAGGATGGATTAAATCCTGTTAGATCCGTATTAGATAAAATAAATGCTATAAATGATAAGAAAGAACTGTATGATATGCTTGCCTTTTTTCACCTCAGGGTTGCAAATCCGTTCTTCAATTTTTTCTCAGAAGCTGATGCAAAAAACGCAAAGATGGTGATTGGATGGTTATACCAGGGCGGCTTAGGTTTACCTGACAGAGATTATTATGTGAAAGATGATGACAGGTCAAAGGAAGTCCGCAACCGCTACCAGCAGTACGCGGCCAATATGTTTGTGCACTCAGGTGTCTCAAAATCAGATGCAGAGAAACTGGCTCAAACCATTATGAACATTGAAACTGAAATGGCAAAGGCATCAATGACCAGAGTAGAGCTGCGCGATCCTGTTAAGACATTCAATAAAATGTCTGTTGCGAAATTAGCTGAGCTGGCACCGGGATTTGACTGGAATACTTATTTCAGCTTAGCGGGAGTTAAAAATCCCGGTGAGCTTAACGTTGCGCAGCCTGAGTTTTTTAAGAGGCTGGGACAATTGATGACCGAAGTTTCTCTCGATGACTGGAAGACATATCTGAAATGGAACCTGTTACGCAGTTCGGCAGATTATCTGAGTTCAACGTTTGTAAATGAGAAGTTTGAATTTGAGGGAAAGTTCCTCAACGGTGTTAAAGAAATGCAGCCAAGATGGAAAAGAGTATTAAATACAACCAGCGGTGTACTTGGTGAAGCAATCGGACAAATTTATGTGAAGGATCATTTCACTCCGGAGGCAAAAGCCCGTGCGGAAAAGATTGTTGCTAATCTTCTTACTGCAATGAGAGAAAGAATTATCGCGCTTGACTGGATGAGTGAGGAAACAAAAAAAGAAGCCTTGAAAAAGCTAGACGGATTTGGTGTTAAGATTGGTTATCCTGATAAATGGATGGATTATTCATCACTCAAGGTATCAGCCGGCTCTTATTATGAAAATGTTATGGAAGGAAGTTTATTCTTAACCAGGGATAACTGGTCGAGGATCGGAAAACCTGTAGATGAAACAAGATGGGAAATGACCCCTCAGCAGGTGAATGCATATTATCATCCCTTCTATAATGAAATAGTATTTCCGGCAGGAATTCTGCAGCCCCCCTTTTATGATCCCGAAGCAGATGACGCCATCAACTATGGCGCTATGGGAGTTGTAATAGGTCATGAGATAACACATGGATTTGATGACCAGGGAAGACAGTATGATGCTGAGGGAAATATCAGGGACTGGTGGACCGGGGAGGACAACCGGAAATTTAATGAAAGAGCAAAGCTCGTAATAGATCAGTATAGTAACTATACACCGGTGGATACTTTTAGAATTAATGGACAGATGACACAGGGAGAAAATATCGCTGATCTTGGCGGACTCAATGTTGCATTTACCGCTTTCAAAAAAACAGATCAGTATAAGAGCGGCGAAAAGCTTGACGGATTTACTCCGGTGCAGAGATTTTTCTTATCCTGGGCGCAGGTTTGGAGGAACAACATTAATAAAGAGAATTTATTATTAAGACTTCAGATAGATCCTCATTCACCTGGCGAATATAGAGTAATTGGACCGATCAGCAACATGCCTGAGTTTATCGAAGCATTTAATATACGTGAAGGAAGTCCGATGGCAAGACCCGAGGAACAGAGAGCGCATATCTGGTAATCCGGAGGTCGGAGGACGGAACTCGGAGGACGGATGACGGAAAACGGAGATCGGAAGGTATAAGCCAATTCTGTAAAGTTAAGGTTTTTCTTAAGGCTGAAAGCCTTACATATATTAGCCCAGGGCACCGCCCTGGGTTAATGAAACCCCAATCACCCACGACCCTGAAAGGGTCGGATATTAAAGAGCAGCTTTAATAATCACTTCAGAAGTTTCCGTATTTAAATGTTAACTTGCCTGTAATTCCGCTCAGTTCATTGTTTTCTATACCTGGTTGATTAACACCTGTTATAAGTCTGTATGAAACGCCTGCTCCAATCCGGAGCCACTCTGTAATGTTCATTTCAGCGCTTACGGCCGGCTCAAGAGCAAAGACCAGATCAGATTCACCTGCCTGTTCATTACTTTCAAAAACAGGACCTACATCCTTAACATATTTGGCCACACCGGCACCAATAAGGATATAAAAATTATAATGAATCAATTGGTGTGAATTGAAAATGTACTCTAGCTCCAGACCTCCGTAGCCCAGTGAAATATCTAGCGGACCTTCTACAGGCATAGCATTCTCAGCCGCATCAACTTCAGTAAGAGTGCCATACAATCCACCGCCGATTATGAATGAATGTCCATAGATCCATCCGCCGCGTCCCCCAATAAATAATGCTGCCTGATCCCTGACTGAAGTAACTTTTATTACTGGTCCACCGAATCCGCCGCTGCTCTTCTGATCACTAAATAAGGTCTGTTCCTGGGAGATTGAGATTGAATAAAAAGAAAAGAAGGTTATAAATATTATTAGAAGACGCATACAGCCTCCTGATAAGTTTGCTTTATGCACATGTGACGCTTGAAGGAACGCAACATAGAACAGAACACGTTAATACATAGATCACCAGCAGTAAGTTAAAAGATTAATTATTCAACATCAAGCACTGTTATCGTGTCAACACACACATCTAATTTCTGTAAGAGCGCGACACAAAAACGTCTTGTCTTTGATACTGCTGGCGCGTTCAGGCATGGATTGTAACACACCTTTACATGTAAATCACACCCTATCCAGTATTCTTTTTTATTGACTAACTGAATTTTTAATTTAAATAGAAATAAATAACAAACTAAAAGAGAACCAATGAGACTGGATGTTTATCTGAACTATAACGGAAATTGCGAAGAGGCATTCCGTTTTTATGAAACGCACCTCGGTGGGAAAATAACTGGGATAGTAAGGCATGGCGAAATGTCCAATCCCCATATACCTGCTGAATGGAAAGATAAAATTACCCACGCGCGGATTGAGATAAGCAATATGGTTGTTATGGGAGCGGACATTCCAAACAGTGAACCAATGCGGAGCGCTTATCTTACCCTGAGTCTTGACACTGAAGCTGAAGCAGAACGAATATATGCAATATTAATTGACGGTGGTCAGATATTCATGAAAATGGAAAGTACACCCTTCGCAAACCGGTTCGCAATGCTTCGGGATAAATTTGGCACCTCATGGATGCTGCTGCAAATGGATGTTACATAATCAAAAGTCATAGGGATTCATCTGTAGGAACGCGCCTTAAAACGTCTTGTCTTTGATACTGCTGGCGCATTCAGGCAACGCATTGGAGAACACCTTGTTGGAACAATGTTCCCACAAATTTTAATGATGAAGCAGCCAAAAATAGAATAAGCCTCTTCACACTATTCAATATTCAATATTCAATTCTTCGGCATCCTGCGGGACTCAAATCCCTCCGGGATTTTCAACCCGCAAAGGAAATTCCCTTTAAAACGAAAAAACCTCACATTGAGGTTAAATCGTTTTGGAATATTCACTATTCAATATTCAATATTCAATTCTTCGTGCATCCTGCGGGACTCGAACCCGCGACCTGCTGATTAAGAGTCAGATGCTCTACCAACTGAGCTAAGGATGCTCTTAAAATTACGGAAATGTGCAAAATTTTCCAAGGGTAGAAAAGCTACCGGAGAGGTTTTTATACGTGTTTTCTAACAGGATTGATCTATTTAATCAGTTTATTAAACTTCCGATCATCCTGCAGCTTCTGTAGATCATTATCACCGGCAGCCTGTCTTTTAAGTTTTGGATTTAGTTTGACCGCTTTTTCCAGACTACTGAGCGCTTCATCCTTTTTGCCGGCAGCAAGCTGAATAATGGCAAGATCATATAAAACTTCTGCATTATCAGGAGCTAATTTAAAAGCACGTTCCATATGGGGAAGGGCTTCTTCAGATCTTTTTTTCATAAACAGAGTCCACGCTTCATTCCAGGAGTAATTCATCTGGGCATAGTTAAGCAGGCGTCCCAGTTCCTGGAAAGGTTCGGCATGATCATCCACCCGTATATCTATTGCCCTGTCTGTATATCCCCCATAACCCGCGTTAGCTTTTACTACAAGCAATGCCGCAGATTGTTTTCCTCTTGCATCGCCTCCTGCATTTTCTCCGGCCATCAATGCTGCATATAATCTATCGGCCAGTGTTCCTTTTGTTTCAATGAAAGCCTTTTCCATTGAGATTACAACATTTTCACCTGCCAGGATATTTCCCTGCACCGCGTAATTTCTTCCGCTTCTTCCTCCGGCCCAGGGAAGACATTTCGGACCTGTATATGAAATTGATTTTCCATCAGATGAAACAATGCCGACCTGCCGCCTTTCGGGATCATCATCATCTTTTAACAAAGTTTTAATTACTTCATCAGGGGAAACACCTTTTTCGAGCAGTTCTAATCCCCTCCCTCCAAATGAGGTGTTAGCGAATGACTGAGTGGCAACAGCACCAACATCAGCTTTTGCCCATGGCACCACTGATCCGACTGCAAAAAATCTTGAAGCTACCGCAATGCCGAGTTCACCTGTTGCGGAATCCCTCGCGCAGATTGAAAAAGTTGAAACAACAGAATGATTATCCTGCCCGCAAACTACTCCGGTAGAAAAAAGCAGGAAGAGCAACAGAAAAAATACACTTGTGTTTTTATAATAAGTTGACATTGGAAAACTCCCTTATGAGATTATGATTTAAAATAATAACATCTTTAACTAAATTCATTAACTTTATCTTGAATACATTCACCGGAAAATTCAGAGAGGGAATTATGAAACACAACTTAGTATTATTTGTTTTATTCGGCTTTTCACTTTCTTTTGCACAGACCCTAAATCCTGATTATGATTCAACTCTTGCAAAAAAGTATGGGGCTGATGACCTGGGTATGAAGAATTATATTCTCGTGATTCTTAAAACAGGACCAGCAAACATAACAGACAAAACTGTACGTGAAAAACTTTTCATAGGGCATTTCGAAAATATAAATCGTCTCGCTGAGCAGGGGAAAATGATTGTAGCAGGACCTCTGGATAAGAATGATAACTCCTATCGGGGCATATTTATATTTAATGTTCCAACAATAGAAGAGGTAAAAGAGCTTCTGAAGAATGATCCCACAATAACAGAAAAGATCTTTGATGTAGAACTGTATAACTGGTACGGCCCTGCGGCATTGCCTGCTTATATGGATGAATATGAAAAAACGTGGAAGAACAAACCCTGAGCCGTTGATGAAATCCAGACGCTGATGGCGCAGCCATGCCTTTGGCATTTCACACATTACACAGAAATCTTCCTGTTGTTTTCCGCGATTATTTTTGGGTTTTAATATCTCATTCCTCTGTTGTTTTTTTTTATTTGCGCAATTTGTGAAATTTGCGTCTGCTTTCCTTTCCTCTTGTTTCATTCTTATTTGAATTTTGATATTGGGATTTGTGCCGTAAGGAATTCACTGCGGCGAATTATAATTATGATCATTGCTATTCATTTTGATATTAATTAAACTCATCTAATAACCTTAGAATTCAGGAGTGAACTAAGCTCAGGGACAGAGATGAGAGAAATCCCAAATCATTTTTATAGCCTTCCCGCTGAATACCAGAATGTACTTCAGCTGGCTCAGGAAAAATATAATCTAGAAATTATACCTCTGCAGGAACTAAAGGGAGGTAAAACCGGAGCTGCTCTTTTCCTGGTAAGTGTCTCTGCGGTTGAATCCGCAAAAATTCAACATCTCATACTCAAGCTTGATCATAAAAATAAAACAGCAAAAATGGACGAGCTTGAAAGACACACAACTGTACTGAAACAGTCTCCTCCGGTATTCGCCCGGAATCATATAGCTGAAGTGGCTTTTGAAAGGATTGAACATGATGAGGCAGTGGCAATTTTTTATTCAATCGCCGGTCAGTCACTGAACAATTATAAATCTCTTTCAGGATATCAGCAGCAGAACAGACTTGAAAAGATTTTCCAAAGAACTCATCATATAGTTCTGACGGAATGGAACAATGAAGCTAAATTTGAAAGAGCATTTCATCCGCAGCACATTATTGAAAGATGGCTCGGTTACCGTCTGCAGCACGGGGGAAACATTGAAAAGTTTATAGAAGATAAATGCGGCATTCAGAAAGATACCGGCGGATTAATGATCGGGGGAAATGTTTATCCCAATCCGCTGCTGTATTCACGCAAACCTGAACTATGGTCCTCGTCCAGACCGATTGACATAATCACCGGTTTCCAGCATGGTGATCTGAACATAGCTAACATCCTGGTAAAATTCAGCAGCAGTGATAATGAAATAACAGGATATTATCTTATCGATTTTGCATTATTTAAAGATTCAATGCCTCTGTTTTATGATCTGACCTACCTTGAAATGTCATACCTGATCCGTGAAATTGCGAGAGTATCTTTTCTTAAATGGAGTGATATGGTGAGCCGTTTCGCGGAGGGAAATTTAATTGATCAGCACCAGGTTCCTATTGAATTAGCAGGGGCTTGCTCACTTGTAAATGCGGGCAGAAAAACTTTTGATAATTGGGTGCATGATTTGTATCCAAGTATGTCAGATGATCTGTGGGGACAGTACTGGCTTTCAGCTGTGGCCGCCGGATTAAATTTCTGTAATAAAGCAGGTATACCTGATGAAGAGCGGTTAGCCGGACTCATATTCGCTTCAGTACATATGAAACGTTATCACTCTGTATTCGGAATTACAATGCCGGTTGAAGTTAAGTACGTTCATCTTTCAGATCAGCGTGAACAATCTGCGGCAACTCAAGTTTCATACAATAAAAGAACTAAGCATAACCTGCCATCCCAGACTACAGCTTTTATCGGACGTCAGAAAGAGATAGAAACAACTGTCCGCTTACTGCAGAATGATAATGTTCGTCTGGTAACTTTAACCGGCCCCGGCGGAACCGGTAAAACACGCCTTGCTGTTCAATGTGCTGAAGAACTTTTAAACTATTTTAATGACGGAGTTTACTTTGTTGATCTCGCACATATAAACGATTCTGAATCAGTTCCCGTTGCTATTGCTGGTACTCTTGGTTTAAGAGAAAGCGGCAATCGTCCCTTGATGGATGAAATTAAATCAAATTTATTTTCAAGTAATATTCTTCTGCTCATGGATAACTTTGAGCAGGTAATATCAGCTGCGCCCATCGCAGGGGAACTGCTGCTCCGATGCCCAAAATTAAAACTGCTAATCACTAGCAGGGAAGCTTTGCGCCTCCGCGGGGAGCACATACTTCCTGTACCGGCGCTTGGGGTTCCGCATACTGATTTTAAACAACAGTCGGTTGAACAGATCACGGAACATGAAGCGGTGAAATTATTTGTCGACCGGGCATCATCAGTGAAGCCCGATTTTAAACTGACCAAGGAAAGTGCTCCCGCAGTTGCGGAGATCTGTTTAAAACTGGACGGACTTCCGCTCGCGATTGAACTTGCCGCCGCCAGGATTAATCTTTTTTCACCTGAAGACCTGCTCAGACGCATCGAAGGAACTTTTGAGCTTCTGAAAGGAGGCGCGCAGGATCTGCCTGCCCGGCAGAAGACTCTGCGGGATACTATCAATTGGAGCTATGATATGCTCAGCACCGGTGAGCGGCAATTGCTTGCAGTATTATCTGTCTTTTCAGGATGCGGGCTTGAAGCTCTTGAAACAATAGCAGTAAAGATTCCCGAACTCAATAAAAGTGAATTTGATGTACTTGACACTGCTGCTTCGCTTATCAATAAAAGTCTGGTGAGAAGGGTAGATGCTAACACCGGAAATTCCCGTCTTCTTATGCTCGAAACAATACGTAAATATGCTGCCGGAAAATTAGAATCCTTTTCTGATCTCTCCTCTACAGCTCACCGCATGCATGCTGAATACTATGCCGGATTAGCGAACGATCTGAAGAAAGAGATAACCGGTACCGAGAGGGAATCAACTTTAATTAAAGCTGAGCTCGACATTGAAAATATGAAAACAGCCTGGCGCTACTGGGTGGCAGAAAAAAATCTTGAACAGCTCCGGAAGCTTACTGACAGTCTCTGGCTTATCTATGATGCCAGGGGGTGGTACTATTCCACAGTGGACTTAACAACAGATCTGCTCAATGTCCTTTCATCCACGCCCACTTCGCCGGAGCGTGTTCTTGAAGAGATCAAATTGCAGAGCAGTCTGGCAAAAGTATTGATGTCAATAAAAGGCTGCACTCCGGAAGTTGAAAAAATTTACATGCATGCCCTTGATCTCTGCAATAAGTACGGAGAAATTCCTCATTCATTTCCCATACTTAAGGCATTGGGTGGCTTTTATGCTTACACAGCCGATTTCAATAAGAGCGCTTATTTCGGGCGGAAGATCCTTGATCTTGCCGGGGAGAATAAGAACGAAAACCTTAAAATTGAAGGTATGCTGCTTTACGGTTACAGCATTGCCTTTTCAGGCAAAATAAAAGAAGGAGTACAATATTTAGAAAAGATAATTTCCTACGATCTGGAACGCTATGGTTCCTATAGCTTCAGCATCGGGAATAATGCGGCGGTAACCTCCCGTACCACAACAGCATTATGTTTGTGGATGCTCGGTTATCCTGACCGGTCATTAAAACTGGCGGATGAATCCCTCTCAATCGCGAAAAAATTAAAACATCCTTTCAGCATGGCTTACACTTTATTTCACACAGGTTTGCTTCACCTGTGGAGGCAGGAATTTGGGATTGTTCTTGAAAGGGCGAATGCTGCGTTGAAGCTCACTGAGGAATACCAGTTCCAGGTCTGGAAAGCCGTCGCACTTTGTCTGCATGGTGCCGCCATTGCGGCGATGGGGCAAACCGAACAGGGACTTACGGAAATCAATGACGGGGTTCAAATGTATGCTGAACTCAAAACCCCGCCTGTATTCTGGCCGATGCTGCTTATGCTCCGCGCAGGAACGCTTATCTATTCAGGCTGGCCGGCGGAAGGATTAAAATATATTGATGAAGCTTTATATACGATTGGTGAAGATACAGAAAATCCCATACTGGCTGAGGCATACAGATTAAAGGGGGATGTTCTGATGATGATTTCCCGCGACAATCATACAAAGGCACATTCCCTCATTCAGCAGGCACTGGAACAATCCAAAAGGCAGCAGACCCTAATATTCGAGCTACGGGCAGCCATGAGTCTGAACCGCTTATTTAGAAACCAGAGTAATTCAGAAGACCCTAAGCAAAAATTAAATGAAGCCTATAGCAAATTCACTGAAGGCTTTTCTACCATTGATCTTACCGAAGCGCAAAAACTGCTTGCAGAAGAATGAAAATTGCATATTGATTCGCAACTTTTGGTATTCGCTAAATTGACTCTCGTTGGTCTAATCTTTATGTTTGCGAAACTCGAATGTATGAGATAAATATGAAATTTGCTCCGGTTTTATTAACTCTGATTCTTTCTTCTAACTATTTTGCTCAGACTTATCCGGTCGTCAGTACTCTGTTTATGCCGCAGGGATATTCAATAAATACACTGAACGGATATGGTACATCAAGATTATATAATACTCCATCCAATCTTAATTTTATTAACCCTGCCTCTCTCAACAATTTTGAAAGAATTTCCTTCGGGATCTCCTATGAATTACAAAGCAGGATTAAAAACGGCTGGATAGCAGACATAGGCGGATATAGTATTAAGGATTATTATCCAAAAAGCGGGGGAATAGTTTTTCCGTTCAGTAAGCTGAGGCTGGCACTAGCGTTCGGACAAGCATACAACTGGCAGATGGATTTAGGGAAAATAGAAGTAACAACAGTTGAGCATCCGGATGGAACGGGACAGTATATCAGTCCTGTATATAAAACTAAACTTTATAATTATTCTTTGCTCGCATCATTAAGTGAAAGTAATATCTTTGCAGATGATAAGTTTTCTTTGGGCATTAGAATTACTGAAAACATATTAACCCAATACGAGGAGATCTGGATAAATACTGCTGAAGGTGATGCCAGCACTCTGAATTTATCTATAGGTACTGTTTATAAATATAATTTTAATAACGACAAATACATTGAGACCGGTATTTCTTATGAAACTCCGGTTGAGTTAAAGGGTAAGATTAATATGAAGGGCAACGAATTAAATCACAATGGAGATACTTACAGGCATATTGTGCAGGATTTTTCATTATTCGGTTACGTGCCTGGCAAGATTTGCCTGGATTATAATTTCAACTTTATTAATGGACTCCGGATACTAGGCACATTTAATTATAATTATTGGAAATCAAACTTCTTTAACAATTATGATGACCAGCTGGAAATCGCCGGCAGTTTTGTTTTTAATTTGAGCTCTAAAATGAATGCTTCGGTTGGATATTACTCTACAGATTTCAACATTAAAAAAGATGATTATTATATCAGGCTTAATGACAAACTCAAAGCTTTCTACATAACCGGCGGCATTATTTTTAATTACGACGCATATTACATTGATCTATCCATTGCAGACAGCCACATTCTTTCTGATGAAGGAAGAAAGCAGACAATAGCCAAATTTGCGGTAAGCCTGCAAATATAACATATTGTCATTCAGTTCATTCTCCGGTTTAAGTAAATATAATTTAGTTTTCAGCAAAACACCGGAAATCCTTATATTAAATAATTCATTTACATTTGAGAGGTGACACACTTATGTATTCAGCAGATCCTTCACGTTACGGAATAATGAAATATAAATATTCGGGAAAGAGCGGGTTAAAGCTTCCGTTAATTTCTCTTGGCCTTTGGCAAAACTTCGGCGGATATGAAACTCTTGAAAATTCAAGATCGATGCTCTTCAGGGCTTTTGATCTCGGCATTACTCACTTTGATCTGGCGAATAATTATGGGCCCCCTCCCGGAGCCGCAGAAGAAACCTTCGGCAGAATAATGGAAAAAGATCTCAGACCTTACAGGGATGAAATGATCATTTCCTCAAAAGCAGGTTACCTGATGTGGGATGGTCCTTACGGAGAATGGGGATCACGAAAATATCTGATTGCGAGCATTGACCAGAGTCTGAAAAGAACAGGACTCGAATATTTTGACATCTTTTATCATCACCGTCCTGATCCTGATACTCCGCTTGAAGAAACTATGGGCGCTCTTGATCAAATTGTAAGAAGCGGAAAAGCGCTGTATGCGGGCGTTTCAAATTACAATTCAGCTCAGCTTTCGGAGGCTGTAAGAATTTTGTCTTCACTTGGAACTCCGTGCTTAATCAACCAGGTGAAGTATAATATGTTCAATCGTTGGGTTGAAGAAGATCTCTTGAAGACATTATCTTCCACAGGCGTGGGATGTATCGTATTCTCTCCTTTAGCTCAGGGCTTATTAACCGACAGATATATCAATGGAATACCTGATGATTCACGCGCCTCAAGAAATTTTACCCTTCAAAAAGCACAGCTCACAGATGATGTACTGAGTAAAATCAGGGAGCTTGATAATATCGCAAAGCAGAGAAATCAGACACTCGCGCAGATGAGTCTTGCCTGGGTTCTTAGAAATAAAGAAGTTACATCAGCATTAATCGGTACCAGCAGCGTAAAACAGGTTGAGGATGCCGCAGCAGCCATTGACAACATTGAGTTTAGCAAAGAAGAATTGAACCATATTGATAAAATATTAAATGAGTAATATCCACATCAGAATTATATCTGTAGATAGTATGTTTAAAATAATAACGGCATCCCTTCTGCAAATTATATACTTTGTTTTTATAAGTAAAAAAAACAAAAACAGTAAAGGATGCCGTTATGAAAGCTAGAAAAATAAAACTATCCAATCAAGCTATTAGGAAAGAAATTGATTTTACGAATCAGGCAATATACTGCGGCCTGGATGTTCATCTTAAAAACTGGATGGTCACCGTCATTATAAACAATATAATTGTGGAAAGATTTTCAATGAATCCTAATCCCAAAGAGCTAGTGAACCATCTGAGAAGAAATTATCCAAATGGAGTGTATTATACAGTATATGAAGCTGGTTTTTCCGGGGTATGGGCACACCGGATTTTAGAACAATTTGGAGTAAATAGTATAATCTGTAATCCTGGAGATGTGCCAACAAGAAATAAAGAGAGAAGAAAAAAGACAGATAAAATTGATTCAGGTAAACTGGCAAGAGAATTAAGTAATGGAAATCTGGATGGCATATATATACCTACAGAAGAACAAGAAGCAATAAGGGTCTTGGCCAGACTAAGAAAACAATTTACAAATGATCAAACCAGGACTAAAAACAGAATAAAATCCCTTTTAAACTTTTTAGGTATACGAACAGAATCTGAAGATGAGGCAATTAAACACTGGAGCGGAAAGTACATTAAATATCTGGAGACAATAGAGTTCAGACAAATAGAATTAAAGGATGCAATGAACAGTTCGTTAGACAGACTAAGATCTGACAGGAAGCAAATAACAGATGTAACAAGAGCATTAAGAAAATATGTAAGGGGAAACGAACACTGCAGGAAACTAATAAAAAGACTGATGAGTGTACCGGGGATAGGCTTCATAACAGCAATAACATTATTTACAGAGATAATGGATATAAAGAGATTTAGAAAGCTTGATAATTTATGTTCATTGATAGGATTTGTTCCGGATTCAGAAGCAACAGGCGAAAGAGAAAAAGTAAAAGGAATCAGCAGGCAGCACAATCGGTATTTAAGAAATATGCTGATAGAATCTGCCTGGGTTGCAATAAGAAAGGATAATGCATTAATGATGGCTTATGGAAAACTGATAAGAAAGATGACCTCACAAAGAGCAATAATAAGAATAGCAAAAAAGCTTTTGAACAGAATTATGTTTGTCTGGAGAAATGATTGTGATTACATCAGTGGAGTAGTCAGCTAAAAAGAAAAAATAAATAAATCTATTAGGAGTTTATATAATTATAAGATTATCGTATTGACCGTTTGCGTGTTCCTGTCCGTAATGGATTTCCCGTAGATTGCGGCGATACTATTTATTTTTATATCTATCTTGCAGCTTCTCCTGATGCGGGTACTGGGAGAATGTCTGTTCATAACAGGTTGATTTTATAAATTATTAAGCTACTAATTGATAGTGATATAAATATTTAACAGAAGGATTATGGTGGATAATGCCATAGATAAATAACCATTTGCCAGAATAGGAATGCCAGGAGTGTTTTCCAGAGTAGTGTTTTCCAGAGTAAAGAGGAAAAACTGTATGCTGCTAAACTGTACGTTGCTATATCAGGATTGATATCTTCAAATATTATTTAGAAAAAAACGCTCCAAATGGTTCCAAGTGTTGACTTTTAACATAACAGGAACACG
>Ga0196971_1000261_pt1 | contig 48327 bp, 46 predicted proteins | sample S1v_1013CmetaG_FD_148660 | JGI IMG/M metagenome (GOLD analysis project Ga0196971, IMG submission 148660) | Soil microbial communities from Anza Borrego desert, Southern California, United States - S1+v_10-13C | ecosystem: Environmental > Terrestrial > Soil > Desert | place: USA: California... | reverse complement strand
ATTCTGCGCAAGGTCAAGGCTCGCACCCGCGATGCTCTCGATGGCGCGTTGAAACGGAGCATTGAAGCAATTACCGAAGCCGATGCCTCAGGCTGGTTCAAGCATTGCGGCTATGCCTTACATTAAATCGCGAACCGCTCTAGAAATGCAAACCGCCGCATGAGCGGCGGTATCGTTGTGGTTTCGGGCGCTTGCTCACGCATTACGCGCGCGGCGCGGCAGCCGATTTTTCCTCTTTCCTGATGCGGTAGGCGACCGATTCGCCAATGGCGATAACTGCGATGGCAGCCAGGACAACGAAGGCTCCGATGGACATGATGTTTTCCTTTACTGTGAACTGATGTTGCTGAAACACAGTATAGGAAGGCATCAGTTATCGATCCAATTTCGATTCAAGATACCAGCCATTCATGCGCGACATATCAGCGCGCAGCCGTTAGCGCCTTGTCTACCAGTTCGATCCAGTGGCTCACCGGTGTGTCCGTGCCCGATTGGAGATGCGTCTGGCAACCGATGTTTGCCGACACGATCATGTCCGGCTTGGTCGCTTCCAGATTGGCCAGTTTGTTATCGCGCAGCTTGTATGACAACTCCGGTTGCAGCACCGAGTAGGTGCCTGCAGAACCGCAGCACAGATGGCTGTCGCCGCAGAGCTGCACATCCACGCCGACTGCGCGCAAGACACCTTCGACCTTGCCGCGGATCTGCTGCCCGTGCTGCAGCGTGCACGGCGGGTGGTAGGCGACGCGCTTGCTGATCTTCCCTTTCAGCTTCTTCTGCAGCTCCGCCTCGAATGCCGGCATGATCTCGCTGATATCCTTCGTCAGCTCGGAAATGCGTTTGGCCTTCGCTGCATACCGTTCGTCATGCGCGAGCAGGTGGCCGTAGTCCTTCACGGTCACGCCACAGCCGGAGGCATTCATCACGATCGCTTCCACGCCCGCTTCGACATATGGCCACCATGCGTCGATGTTGTTGCGCATGTCGTTCAAGCCGCCATCCTGGTCATTCATGTGGAAGCGGATCGCGCCGCAGCAGCCGGCCTTCGGCGCCACCACGAGCTGCACGCCAAGCGCATCCAGCACTCGGGCAGTCGCGGTATTGATGTTCGGTGCCATCGCCGGCTGCACGCAGCCTTCGAGCAGCAGCATCTTGCGCGCATGCTGCGCCTTTGGCCATGTGCCTGCATCCTGCTTTGCCGGCACCTTGTTCTGCAATACCTTCGGCAGGAGAGGACGCATCAGCTGCCCCGCCTTCATCGCCGGTGTAAACAACCATTTGCGTGGCAGCGCTTCTTTCAGTGCAGCGCGCACGATGCGCTGCGACAGCGGACGGGAAACTTGCTGCTCCACCATCTTGCGGCCGATGTCGACCAGCCGGCCGTACTGCACACCGGATGGGCAGGTGGACTCGCAATTACGGCAGGTCAGGCAACGGTCCAGGTGCGTCATCGTCTTGAAGGTCGCCTGTTTCCCTTCCAGCACCTGCTTCATCAGGTAGATGCGCCCGCGCGGGCCGTCGAGCTCATCGCCGAGCAGCTGGTAGGTCGGACAAGTCGCGGTGCAAAAACCGCAGTGCACGCACTTGCGCAGAATGGCGTCGGCTTCCTCGCCTTCGCGCGTGTTCTTGATGAAATCAGCGAGATTGGTTTGCATGCTTAGAACTCGTTGTACATCCGCCCCGGATTGAAGATACCGGACGGATCAAATGCATTCTTCAGGTTGCGATGAATCGCTGCAACTGCGGGTGCGAGCGGATGGAATACGTTCGCTTTCTTGTCGCCGCCACGGAACAACGTTGCGTGGCCGCCGACCTGTTCCGCAGCGGAGCGGATGGTTGCTGCATCGGCGTCAGTGCGCAGCCAGCGCTGTGCGCCGCCCCACTCGAACATATGCTCGCCCTTGATCGCCAGCGGTGGCGTTGTCGAGGGCACCGACAGGCGCCAGAGATTGTCATGGCCGTTCCCGGCTGCGAAGAACTCATTGCTCTGATCGCGCACACCAGCCCAGAACGTCGCCGGATTCGACACTTCCTCGCCACCCATTTTCTGCACTGCGGCTTTGACCGCTGCTTCGGCGCCAGACAGGCGCACGATCAACAGGCCGCCGTGCCATGCACTTGCCGAAATTGGCAGGGGCTGCCCACCCCAGCGATTCAACTGTTCGATGGTCTCGGTCTTGCGCATCGCAAAGCGCAGCGTCGTTTCGTGGAATGGCTTCGGCAGCACCTTCAGTGACACTTCCGTGATCAGGCCCAGCACGCCGAGCGAACCTGCCAACAGGCGAGATACGTCATAGCCTGCTACATTCTTCATCACGCGCCCACCAAAACGCAGCAAGTCACCTTTGCCGTCCATGAGCGTGGCACCGAGCACGAAATCGCGCACTGCGCCCACCGCCTGCCGGCGCGGCCCGGAAAGACCCGCAGCGACCACGCCACCGATAGTGGAATCCGGTCCGAAATGCGGCGGCTCGAAGGCCAGCATCTGGTTACGCTCAGCAAGCACCGCTTCGATCTCGGCCAGCGGCGTACCGCAACGTGCGGTGATCACGAGCTCGGTCGGGTCGTACGCGACAATGCCGGTATGAGTGCGCGTATCGAGGACCTCCCCTTGCAGCGACTGGCCATACCAGTCCTTGCTGCCGCCCCCGCGGATGCGCAACGGCGTCTTGGTGACGGTTGCCGAAGCAATGCGGTCGCGGAATTGTTGTAATGCCTGTTCCATTCTTTTAATCCATTCAGGAGCGCCAATGCACCGCGCGAGTTAAAAGCGCGGCAGATGCGCGAACTTCGTCTGGCCGCCGGTCACCCGCATCTTGCCGTTTTCGGCGCAGCGGTTGAGTGTTGGGATCGCCTTGTCCGGATTCAGCAAGAATGCGGTATCAAAGGCACGCTTGACGGCGAAGAAGGCTTCAAGTTCCTTTGGCGTGAACTGCACGCACATTGAATTGATCTTCTCGATGCCCACACCGTGTTCGCCTGTGATCGTGCCGCCGACCTCCACGCACAATGCAAGGATGTCTGCGCCGAAGGCCTCGGCCTGCTCGAATTCACCCGGTTTGTTCGCATCGAACAGGATCAGCGGATGCAGATTGCCGTCGCCCGCATGGAATACGTTCGCGCAGCGCAGGCCGTACTTGCTTTCCATCTCGGTGATCCGCGTGAGCACTTCGGCAAGCCGCTTGCGCGGAATCGTGCCGTCCATGCAGTAGTAGTCCGGCGAAATGCGGCCGGCTGCCGGGAATGCATTCTTGCGGCCGGACCAGAACTTCAGGCGCTCCGCCTCATTCTGCGACACGGCAATCGCGGTCGCCCCGGAGCTCTTCAGCACTTCGCTCATGCGCGCGATTTCTTCTTCCACTTCCTCCGGGATGCCGTCCGATTCGCACAGAAGGATCGCTTCCGCATCGGTGTCGTACCCTGCCTTCACGAACGGCTCGACCATGCGCGAGGACGTCTTGTCCATCATCTCCAGGCCGGCCGGAATGATGCCCGCTGCAATGACTTCCGCCACCGCGTCGCCGCCCTTCACCACGCTGTCGAAGGACGCCATGATTACGCGCGCCTGCTGCGGCTTCGGCACCAGCTTGACGGTCACCTCGGTGACGACGCCGAGCATGCCTTCCGAGCCGATGAACACCGCGAGCAGATCGAGGCCCGGCGCATCCAGCGCACCGCCGCCCAGTTCGACGATGTCGCCGTCAATCGTGACCATGCGCACGCGCATGACGTTGTGCACAGTCAGCCCGTATTTCAGGCAGTGAACGCCGCCGGAGTTTTCGGCGACATTGCCGCCGATGGTGCAGGCGATCTGGGACGAAGGATCGGGCGCGTAGTACAAGCCATGCTGAGCGGCGGCATCGGAAATCGCGAGGTTGCGCACACCCGGCTGCACGACGGCCGTGCGTGAATACGGGTCCATCTTCAGGATCCTGTTGAAACGTGCCGTCGACAGCACCACGCCGTCGGCGATCGGCATTGCGCCGCCCGACAGGCCTGTGCCTGCGCCGCGCGGCACGATGGGTACCTTCAGGTCGCGGCAGGTCTTCAGGATCGCGACCACCTGCTCTTCGGTCTGCGGCAATACGACGACCATCGGCAACTGGCGGTAGGCGGACAAGCCATCGCATTCATACGGCCGCGTATCTTCTTCATTGAACAGCACGCAGGCGTCCGGCAGCACGTTGCGTAGTGCTGCAACGACTTCGCGTTGGCGTTCGATCGGGATGGAGGATTGAGTGGGAGCGTTCATGTGCAGCGTTGTTGGCTGGTTCCTGGCGGTTCTGCGGGGTGATTGCAAAGTGTAGCGAAATCCCCATGAGAAGGGGTGGGCAATGCGGGCAGGCGCCGTGAAAAGCTTTGCCTCCTCCCGTGAATTATTTTCACCCCGGGCAGAGTGGGCCGGCTTCTATACTGCAATCTCTTGAACAGCGGTATGTTGCAGGCCGCGCATTGCCAGACCGTCAACAATTGGCCCGGCGGGCGGCACCGGGTACATAGGCAAAGGAAATCGGATTACAGCTTGCCGATCGTCGACATCATCCATTCGAGGAAGGCAGCGACTTCAGGGCGCTCACGTGCCTGCTGCTCGTACACGACGTAATAGGCATGCGGCGGATTCTTCAGTTGCACATCTGGAAACAAATGCACGATCTCGCCGTTCGCAATCAAGTCTTGCACAAAATGCTTCCGAGTCAGCCCCACCCCGTGACCGTACCTGACAGCCTCCAGCAACAGCCCGAGATCGTCCAAGCGCAAACCGGTCGACGGTTCCGGCCAGTCGAGTCCCGCAATCTCGAACCACGGCTGCCACGGTTCCAATGCAGAGCGCAGCAACGTTGCCTTTTTCAGGTCGGCTGGCGTCTTCAGCTCGCCAATTTTTGCGAGATAGCCCGGACTCGCAACTGCGAAGGTCGGCTCCTCATACAACTTTTCGGTCACCAGGTCCGGGTACTTGCCGGCGCCGAAGCGCACTTCGACGTCGCTTTCCGACAGGCTCAGGTCATACAGCGGCACCGACAGGAACAGCTCGACCACGATGTCCGGATGGGCAGCCGTGAAATCGGCCAGGCGCGGCACCAGCAGGCAGCGTGCGAAGGTTGGCGGCACGGTGATCTTCACCCGCGGCTGGGCCGGGGCGCTGCGATGCGGCAGCGGGAAGTCGGTCAGCGTGCGCAAGGCTGCGCGCACCACATCCAGGTAGCGCCGCCCGAATTCCGACAGCGTCACGGTCCGGCCATCGCGCAGGAACAGCCTCTCCCCGACAAAATCTTCCAGCAGGCGGATCCGGTGCGACAGCGCGGATGGCGTAATGCACAACTCTTCCGCAGCAATGGCAAAGGAACCAAGACGTGCTGCCGCTTCGAAAGCAGACAGCGCATGAACGGGGGGCAGGCGTATGGCCATGGCTAAGGCGATCCTTAATTCGTATTCCGCATCGTCATTTACGGGCGAGCAGCTGATGCGATAAGCCCGCCTGCCTGAAAACCGTAGCGAGCGGCTCAAGGTCGTGGCGAGAAGCGCAGTCGTACTTGGGTACGACGAGCATCGCAGCCACGAGATTGAGCTGCGCAGTAGGTTTGCAGGTTGGCGTACTATCAGCGGAGGATTTTACCGGGGTTCAAGACGTTCTTGGGATCAAATGCGCGCTTGAGTACCCGCATCGCCTCAATTGCGTCCTCGCCATGCTCCTGCACCAGAAAATCCATCTTGTGCAGGCCCACGCCATGTTCGCCGGTACAGGTGCCGTCCATCGAGATAGCGCGCGCCACCATTCGCGCATTGACTCCTTCGGCCTTCGCCACATCCTCAGGATCATTCGGATCGACCATCATGAGCACATGGAAATTGCCATCGCCGACATGGCCGATGATGGAGTAAATCATGTCATTCTTTTCACAGTCGGCCTTGGTATCGAGGATGCATTCGGCCAGCCGGGAGATCGGCACGCAGCAGTCGGTCGTGATCGCGCGTGCACCGGGGCGCATCTGCAACAAGGCGAAATAGGCGTTGTGCCGCGCTGTCCAAAGCCGCGTGCGGTCTTCGGGATGCGTCGCCCATTCGAATCCGGCCGCGCCATGTTCCGCAGCAATGTCCTGCACGGTCTGCGCCTGCTCCGCAACGCTGCGCTCGCTGCCGTGGAACTCGAACAGCAGCAAGGGCTTTTCGGGAAGGGTCAGCTTGTCATGCCGGTTGATCGACCTGACGCCGTTCTCGTCCAGGAATTCGACACGCGCGACCGGCACGCCCATCTGTATCGTCTGGATCACGGTATTGACCGCGTCCGCCGTGCTCGGGAAGGAACACACTGCGGCGGACACCGCCTCCGGTTGCGGATACAGCTTCACCGTCACTTCGGTGATGATGCCGAGCGTGCCCTCGCTGCCGATAAACAGGCGCGTCAGGTCGTACCCGGCCGAGGATTTCCTTGCCCGCGTCCCTGTCTTGACGATGCAGCCATCCGCCATGACGACGGTCAGTGCCAGCGTGTTTTCGCGCATGGTGCCGTAGCGCACTGCATTGGTGCCGGACGCCCGCGTGGCCACCATGCCGCCCAGAGATGCATCGGCACCGGGATCGATCGGGAAAAACAGGCCGGTGTCGCGGATCTCCTGGTTCAACTGCTTGCGGGTCACGCCCGCCTGCACTGTCGCGGTCTGGTCCTCCGGATGAATTGCCAGCACCTGGTTCATCTGCGACAGGTCGATTGTCACGCCGCCGCGCAGGGCCAGCACATGCCCCTCCAACGACGTTCCGGTGCCGTAAGGAATGATCGGCACCTCATAGGCACTGCACAGCTTCACCACCTCTGCGACTTCCTCAGTCGTCTGTGCGAATACGACTGCATCCGGCAACATCGGGTCGTAGGAGGACTCGTCACGGCCATGATGTTCCCTGACAGCCAGCGCAATGGAGAATCGATCCTCTAAAATCGATTCGAGTGCGGCGAGCAATTCTTCGGGAAGCGGCTTTTTCGACATTTCCGACGGTGTTGAAGGTTTCATGGCGATCTCCGTTTTTTCACCGATTCTACTCCGCGCAACAAACGGCTAGAGATTGATGCCGGAATGACAGCGCACGGGCCGGTTTTGCCGTATGCTGGGCCTCTTCTTTATTCCTGCACTTGAGACTATGGGCAACCGACTTTCGAAGATCGCCACGCGCACCGGGGATAACGGCACAACCGGACTGGGCGACGGCAGCCGCGTCGGCAAGGACAGCCAGCGCATCCAGGCAATCGGCGATGTGGACGAACTCAACTCCCATATCGGCCTGCTGATGTGCGAGGACCTGCCGGGCGCGCTGCGCGAGGAACTGATTTCGATCCAGCACGACCTGTTCGATCTGGGTGGCGAACTGTGCATTCCCGGCTATACGCTGATCACCGACGTGCACGTCGCGCGGCTCGACAGCCTGCTGGAGAAATACAATGCCGATCTGCCGCCGCTGAAAGACTTCATCCTGCCGGCCGGCTCGCGTGCAGCGGCTCTGGCACACGTGTGCCGCACTATTTGCCGTCGTGCCGAACGGTCAATCGTCAGCCTCGGCAATAGCGAGGCGATCAACGACAATCCGCGGCATTACATGAACCGCTTGTCGGACCTGTTGTTCGTGCTATCGCGGGTGTTGAATCGTTACGCCGGCGGCAGCGACGTGCTGTGGGAGAAGGACCGCAAGCGCGACCTGTAGCGTATTCGCTCGGTTTAGGCGAGCCATCCAAATAAAAAAAGCGACGCTGCGGCGTCGCTTTTTTATTGGTTCATTACGCGTTACTTCGTGCGCTTGTCGTTCTCGATCAATGCATACGCGGAGTGATTGTGGATCGACTCGAAGTTCTCCGCCTCCAGCGTATAAGCCGCAATACGGCGGTCTTCGTTCAGCATGCCCGCCACGTCGCGCACGAGGTCTTCGACGAATTTCGGATTGTCGTAAGCGCGCTCGGTCACATACTTCTCATCCGGGCGCTTGAGCAAGCCATACAGTTCGCAAGACGCCTGCTCCTCGATCTTCGCAATCAGCTCATCCACCGGGAATTCATCAGCGAGCACGGCATTGACGGTGATGTGCGAACGTTGGTTATGTGCGCCATACGCAGAAATCTTCTTCGAACACGGGCACAAGCTGGTCACCGGCACCAGCACCTTCAATGTCACTTCCAGTTCGCCGTTCTTGATTTCACCGGTAAAACCGACTTCGTAGTCCATCAGGCTTTCGACACCGGACACCGGTGCGACCTTGTTGATGAAATACGGGAAGGACACTTCGATACGCCCGGCGTTGGCTTCCAGCAGCTTTAGCATCTTCTGCAGCAGGGAACCGAATCGGCTGACGTCGAAAGGCGCACGGTTACCTTCGAGCAATGCAATAAAGCGCGACATGTGCGTGCCTTTTTGCTCCTCAGGCAGATGCACATACATATTCCAAGTACCAACCGACGGCTGCGTACCGTTCGCCGTCTTGATCGTGATCGGATAACGCACGCCTTTCACACCGACGCGCTGGATCGACAAACGCCGCGTATCGGGCGTGCTTTGCACGTCGGGAATGGTATGGAGGTTCAAATCGCGTGAGTTCATCACATCATGCCTATTCGGTTATCGCGGCGCGCCCGGAAGCCGCCGCGCCGCAGGTGTACTGTTAATTGTTGACGACGAGGCGGGGTTCGCCCTTGTCAAAACGTTTCTTGATCGCCGCCGCGATGCCTTTCGCATCGAGTCCGCACATTGCCAGCAGCTGAGCTGCATCGCCATGATCAATAAATTTGTCCGGCAGACCCAAATGCAATATCGGCTTGACAATACCGGCTTCCGCGAGCGCTTCGGATACCGCAGAACCGGCGCCGCCCATGATCGAACCCTCTTCCACCGTCACCAGCGCATCATGCGACTGTGCAAGTTGCTTGACCAGTTCCACATCGAGCGGCTTGATGAAGCGCATGTTCGCCACGGTCGCGTTGACGTCCTCTGCGGCCGCCAGACTCGGCGCCACCATGGTGCCGAATGCCAGAATCGCAACGCCTTTGCCTTCGCGGCGAATCTCGCCTTTACCGAGAGGAATCGTCTGCAAATCCTTGCCCACTGCAGCGCCGATGCCCGATCCACGGGGATAGCGCACTGCGGCAGGGCCATTATATTGGAAAGCGGTGGAGAGCATCTGACGGCACTCGTTCTCGTCGGAAGCAGCCATCACGACCATGTTCGGGATGCAGCGCAGATAGGCAATGTCATAGTTACCGGCATGCGTTGCGCCATCCGCGCCGACCAGGCCGGAGCGGTCGAGCGCAAAAGTCACATCCAGGTTTTGCAAAGCAACATCATGGATGAGCTGGTCGTAAGCCCGCTGCAGGAAGGTGGAGTAAATCGCAACCACCGGTTTCAGTCCTTCACAGGCAAGCCCGGCGGCAAACGTTACCGCATGCTGCTCTGCAATGCCGACGTCGTAATACCGTCCTGGGAAGCGTTGCTCGAACTCGACCAATCCCGAGCCCTCGCGCATGGCCGGCGTAATGCCGATCAGGCGCTGGTCGTGCGCACCCATGTCGCACAGCCAGTTACCGAATACTTGGGTATAAGTAACTTTGCTGGCTGATGCGGGTTTAATTCCTTCAGCCGGGTTGAACTTGCCCGGACCGTGGTATAGCACCGGGTCAGCTTCGGCCAGCTTATAGCCCTGCCCCTTCTTGGTGACCACATGCAGAAACTGCGGTCCCTTCAGGTGCCGCAGATTTTGCAACGTGGGAATCAATGATTCAAGATCATGGCCGTCGATCGGGCCAATGTAGTTGAAGCCGAATTCCTCGAACATCGTTGCCGGCACCACCATGCCCTTCGCGTGCTCTTCCAGGCGCTTGGCGAGCTCCAGCACCGGCCCCGGCAGTACCGACTTGCCGACATTCTTTGCCGTTGCATAGAACTGCCCAGACATCAAGCGTGCCAGATAGCGATTGAGCGCACCGACCGGCGGCGAAATCGACATATCGTTGTCGTTCAGGATCACCAGCAGGTTGACGTCGTCGTAGACGCCGGCATTATTCAGCGCCTCGAACGCCATACCGGCAGTCATGGCACCGTCGCCAATCACCGCGATCGAGTGGCGGTTTTCGCCCTTGGTCTTGGCGGCCAGCGCCATGCCGAGCGCAGCGGAAATCGATGTTGACGAATGCGCCGTGCCGAAAGTGTCGTATTCGCTCTCGTCGCGCTTCGGGAAACCGGAGATGCCGTTCAACTGGCGCAGCGTATGCATATTGTCGCGCCGGCCGGTGAGGATCTTGTGTGGGTAGGTCTGGTGACCAACATCCCACACGATACGGTCGTCCGGCGTATTGAACACGTAGTGCAGCGCAATCGTCAGCTCGACCGTGCCCAGGTTGGAAGACAGGTGGCCGCCAGTCTTCGATACCGAGTCAAGCAGGAACGCGCGCAATTCATCAGCCAGCGGCTTGAGCTGGTTGCGCGAAAGCTTGCGCAGGTCCGCCGGGCTATCAATCTTTTTCAACATTTCCATACTAGGCCTTCCGTTGCACGATCAAGTCCGCGATTTCGCGCAGGCGACGTGCTTTTTCTCCGAATGGCATGAGCGCATCATGCGCATCATTCCGCAATTTTTCCGCCAACGCCCTGGATTGCTCCAACCCGAGGAGCGATACGTACGTCGGCTTGTTGTCCGCCGCGTCCTTGCCGGCCGTCTTGCCAAGCGTGGCCGAATCCGCAGTCGCGTCGAGCACATCGTCGACCACCTGGAACGCCAGGCCGACCGCCGCCGAATAGGCATCTAGCGCCTTCATTTCACTGTCCGTCAAGGCCTTTCCACTCATTGCCCCGAGCAACACCGATGCGCGCAACAGGGCACCGGTCTTCAGGCGATGCATCTGCTCCAGTTCAAGCTGCGACAAGCGGATACCTACGCTCGCCAGGTCGATCGCTTGCCCACCGCACATGCCGACAGACCCGGCGGCCTGTGCCAGCAGGCGGATCATCGCCAGCAATCGCGCGGCATCATCAAGATCGATATCCTCCGCCAGCACGATAAATGCCTGCGACTGCAATGCATCACCCACCAGCAACGCGGTCGGCTCGTCATACCGGACATGCACAGTAGGCTTGCCGCGCCGGAGTTCGTCGTCGTCCATGCACGGCATATCGTCGTGCACCAGCGAGTAAACGTGGATCATTTCCACCGCTGCCGCTGCGCGCGCCAGTGTCGCTGCATTCGCGCCAAACAGGTCGCCCGCGGCATGGACTAGCAAAGGCCGCACGCGCTTGCCGCCATCGAGCGCTGCATAGCGCATCGCCTGGTGCAGGTGAGCGGGAACAACCGTTTCCGCGGGCAAGAAGGAAGCCAATGCGTTTTCGACGGTCGACTGGACGCCTTTCATCCAGTCGCCGAATGCCTGGGATGCCGTCATTCGTCTGCCTCGGGTGCGGCATCGGCGGCGAACGGCTTGAGCATCTCGCCCTCAAGCACTTTGACCTGGCTGTCAACCTTGTCAAGCTGACCGGCACAGAACTTGACCAGCTCCGAACCGCGCTTGTAGGCAGCCACCGATGCCTCCAGCGGCAATTCCCCCGCCTCCATCTGGGCGACCAGCTTTTCCAGCTCCGCCATCGCGTCTTCGAAAGACGCGGGCTGCCCGTCAGGCGTTGATTTCTTTGACATAGTGAGCAAAATTGAAGTGTAGCCCGTTATTTTAGAACAAACCATCTCATACAGTTGAGGGCTAGCAAGCGGGAGCGCATCAGCTCGGGGAAAGCCGGAAAAGATTCCCTGAGGAAATTGAAAATGGCGCAACTCCGAGTCTCGATCGAAGGAGGCTGACAGGCTTGAGCACGCACGTTTTCCGCTCATCAAAGGCCGCCCCCTTTTCGCTTGACGGGTAAATAGCTTAGGGGTCTTATTTAACCCTCTGAGGTATAATTTCCCGTTCTGTCCAAAATTTCCGTTTCATCTTTTTTGAATACAGGTTTTTGCGGATTCTTTCTCTCTTAGGTTGGTGCAAATTAATTTGGGGGTGGGGATGTCCGATCTGGCTCAAGTCGCCAAGCTCGCGCGATCCGACGCGCAACTTCCAGTCAACGTCTACTTCGACGACTCGCTGTTGCAACGGGAAATCCAACAACTTTTTCAGCAGGGGCCACTCTACGTCGGCCACGAACTTATGGTGCCGAACGCGGGCGACTACGCCACGTTGGCATGGGAAAACGAGGGCCGCATGCTGGTGCGCGGCCCGCAGGGCATTGAATTGCTCTCCAACGTGTGCCGTCATCGCCAAGCAAAAATGCTGGATGGCCGCGGCAATTCGAACAATATCGTCTGCCCGCTGCATCGCTGGACATATGACCTGAAGGGCGAATTGATTGGTGCGCCGCATTTCGGCGAGACGCCATGCATGAACCTGTCGAAGACGCCGCTGCAATCATGGAACGGCCTGCTTTTCGAGCAAAACGGCGTCAACGTTGCCCAGATGATGGCCAAACTCAGCGTCACGAAGGACCTCGACTTTTCCGGCTACATGCTCGATCACGTTGAAGTACACGAGTGTGACTACAACTGGAAAACCTTCATCGAGGTCTACCTCGAAGACTATCACGTCGAGCCTTTCCATCCTGGCTTGGGCAATTTCGTCACGTGCGACGATCTGCGCTGGGAGTTCGGCGAGAACTATAGCGTGCAAACCGTGGGCATCAGTCACGGCCTGTCGCGCTTCGGCTCGCCGAAATACAAGAAGTGGCAGGAGCAGGTACTAAAGTTCCGTAACGGCCAGTTGCCGCCCCACGGCGCCATCTGGCTGACGCTATATCCGAACATCATGGTGGAGTGGTATCCGCATGTGCTGGTCGTGTCGACCGTGTGGCCGAACGGAACGCAAAAGACCACCAATGTGGTCGAGTTCTACTATCCGGAAGAAATCGTGCTGTTCGAGCGCGAGTTCGTCGAGGCCGAGCGCGCCGCGTACATGGAAACCTGCATCGAAGATGATGAGATCGGTCTGCGCATGGACCAGGGTCGCCGTATTCTGCTCGAACGCGGTCAGAATGAAGTCGGCCCGTACCAGTCGCCGATGGAAGACGGCATGCAGCATTTCCATGAGTGGTATCGCAAGCGGATTGCGGTATAACGCATTCCACTGAATGACAGGCGGCGCGCAACGCGTCGCCCTTCCCCGCGACGGCCTTAGTCTTCCTCGATTCCTTCGATTCCGCGTATCATCGGGGCTTCCCAATCTGTACTGAGGCTGCTCACTCTACGGCCTCCGATTCCCATGCAATCGCTCTGGATGCTCTTCGCAAGTTTCGTGTTCTCCATCATGGGAGTCTGCGTGAAGCTGGCATCGGAGATGTACTCCACTATCGACATCGTGATGTATCGTGGGATGGTTGGCGTCGTTTTCATGTACACACTGACGCGGTTGCAGAACGGAACGTTGAAGACATCCTTTCCCTTGCATCATCTCTGGCGTGGCGTCGTCGGCGTCGCTGCCCTCGCCCTCTGGTTCTACTCGATCGGGAAGCTGCCGCTCGCCACCGGCATGACGCTCAATTACATGGCGCCGGTGTGGATTGCTACGATCCTGTTCCTGCTCGGCTGGTGGCGCGGCGAGAGCAAGTTCGAATGGGGACTTACATTGGCAATCGCTTGTAGTTTTGCCGGCGTGACGATGCTGCTGCGTCCGTCGTTTCAGGCTGACCAATGGTTCGCCGGCTTGATTGGGCTGGCCTCGGGGGTCTTGTCCGCATTCGCCTACCTGCAGGTCAGGAAGCTGGGGCAGCTTGGCGAGCCTGAATATCGCGTGGTGTTTTACTTTTCGCTCGTCGGATTTATCGCGGGCCTGATCGGCACGCTTGCCGGCGGTGGGACGAATTGGGATGCGCATAGTGCCAAAGGCCTCCTGCTCCTGCTGTCGATCGGCATCACTGCCACAATCGCGCAGGTTGCGATGACCCGCGCCTATCGTCTGGGCAGCACGCTGGTCACGGCGAACCTTCAGTACAGCGGCATCATCTTTTCCAGCGTCTGGGGCATCCTTGTCTGGGGTGATGTGCTGGACTGGCCTGGCTGGATTGGCATCATGATTATCCTTGCCAGCGGCATTGCCGCGACCTATTACAATACGCGCAACACGCTGAAGCGATCTGGATAGCGCTTCCGTCCGCGCAGAGATCTTTTAGAAAAGACAAACAGGAGACACCCATGCCGTACACCACGCTGATTTCCGCCACAGAGTTGTCAAAGCATCTGAAGGATCCCAACTGGGCCGTTCTCGATTGCAGGCACGACCTCGCCAATCCGGATGCTGGACGGATTGCATATGCCGCCGGCCATATCCCCGGCGCACAATTCGTGCATCTGGACGCGGATCTTTCCGACAAGGCTGCGGGTCCGAATGGCGAATTCCGCGGACGTCATCCGCTACCCGGACGTAATGCATTCGTCGAGACGCTACGCCGGCTCGGTGTGAACCACGGCACGCAGGTGATTGCCTATGACGCCCAAGGGGGTATGTTCGCAGCGCGTCTGTGGTGGATGATGCGCTGGGTTGGCCATGAAGCGGCGGCGGTGCTCGACGGCGGTTTGCAAGCCTGGCAGGCGGACGGGTTGCCGCTATCAACCGAGGCGAACAGCAGGCCGCGTGGCAACGTCGAACCACACGCCTCGCTGGTCGCGACGGTAAGCGCCGCAGACGTGCTGGCGAACCTTGCGCAGCACACCCGCACCGTGATCGACGCGCGTGCCCCTGATCGCTTCCGCGGTGAAAACGAAACGCTTGATCCGGTTGGTGGTCACATCCCTGGCGCAAAGAACCGCTTCTTCAAGGACAACCTGCAGGCCGATGGCCACTTCAAGACACCCGAACAACTGCGTGCAGAGCTTAATCCGCTGATCGACACGCCGGAACACAGCATCATGCAATGCGGGTCTGGCGTGACGGCCTGCCATAACCTGCTGGCGTTGGAAATCGCGGGCTTGCGCGGAGCAGCTTTATATCCCGGGTCGTGGAGCGAATGGTGTGCGGATCCATCCCGGCCGGTAGCAACCGGAGACGCCTGAGCCAAAACTGCGTCAGTGCTGGTGTGACTGCCCTGTCAGGAACAGGACGATCGCGACACCGACCGCGATCAGGATGACCTGCGGAATCGTTTCACGCACGGTGGCACGCCGCTGCATCTGCGGCATGAGGTCGCTCACGGCGATGTAAATAAAGCCCGATGACGCGAACACGAGCACATACGGAATCCAGTCGGTTGCGCGCTCGAGCGTGAGGTAGCCGATCACACCGCCAATCACGGCCATCAGGCTGCAAATCAGGTTGTAGACATAGGCGCGGGTGCGACTGAAGCCGGCGTTGAGCAGCACGATGAAGTCGCCGATTTCTTGCGGTATTTCGTGCGCCACGATGGCCAATGCGGTAATCAGGCCGAGGCTCGGATCGGCAAGGAAGGCGGCTGCAATGAGGATGCCGTCACTGAAATTGTGCAGCCCATCACCGACCAGGATCATCCAACCCGACTTGCCGGCCTCATGCGCATCGTGGCCGTGTGCATGTCCGTGACCATCGCCTTCGTAATGGTGCGAATGTCGCAGGATGGCAAATTTCTCCAGAAGAAAAAATCCGAGCAGTCCTGCCAGCAAGGCCGCAAACAGCGTATGCGCATCTGCGTCGGATTCGAACGCTTCCGGCAAGGCATGCAGCAAGGACGTGGACAGCAGGATGCCGACCGACAGGCTGACCATGCGCTCAACCATTTTCGACAGGAGCGAAAAGGAGAAAATCGCCGCAGCGGAAATGCTGAGCACGCCGGCTATGGTCGTGGCGAGCAGGATGGAAGACAGCGTCGGGTCGATTTTAAGCCTCGGCAAATATGCAACAAAGTTGCAAATTAAAGCACAGACAGGCCTTTTCGGCAAACAATGCCGGTAGAGCGATTCGTCCAATGCGCATCCACGCCGCTCGCCTCACCGTCTTGATATGAGTAGGAGAGCGATGATTCGCCCAACGCTATGGTCAATTCGGCGAAGTGGCTGCGCGCCGTATGGCAATTTGCAATTGCCGGCACCAGCCAACCCGATGCAGTCCGAAACGAATTACGCTACGCCTCGGAATTTGAACCACTCGAGGCAACGCTTCCAACCGTCCTTCGCATCCGCCTCGACATAACTCGGCCGGTAATCGGAATGGAAGGCATGGCCGGAGTTCTGGTAGACGATGATCTCGGATTTGCTGCCGCCCTTTGCCAGCGCCTCCTTCATCTTGTCGACGCTTTCGAGCGAGATGCCATTATCCTTGGCGCCATACAAGCCCAGGACCGGCACTTTCAGACTGGGTGCGATGTCGACCGGATGAACCGGTGTCAACGGCGTTTTCTCGCCGACGAGACGCCCATACCAAGCGACACCGGCTTTTAGCGTGGGATTGTGGGCGGCATACAGCCATGCGATGCGCCCGCCCCAGCAAAAACCTGTAATGCCAACCTTGTCGGCATTGCCGCCGTTGCCCTTGGCCCATGCTACACAGGCATCGAGGTCGCCCATGACTTGGGCGTCCGGTACTTTCGCAATGATTTCTTTCTGGATTTCCGGAACCGTACCTAGGGCAGCAGGGTTTCCCTGACGCACGAACAATTCGGGAGCCAGCGCAAGGTAGCCCTGATGGGCAAAGCGGCGGGCGACATCGGCGATGTGTTCATGCACGCCGAAGATTTCGGATACAACCAGCACCACCGGCAGATTGGTCTTGCCTTTGGGCTGCGCGCGGTACACCGGCACCTTCTGCCCCTTGATCTCCAGCGTGATCTCGCCCGCCGTCAGGCCGGACTCATCGGTCTTGATGACGCTTTGCGCTGCCACTGGCAAGACGGCAGCGGCAAATCCCGCACCCAATGCCGTCTTGATGAAGTCGCGCCGCTCAAGCCCTTCCGATAGCGGCGTCTTCGTTACCAGGCTATTGAAATCGTCTTTGAAATCCTGCATGGCTCTCCTCCAAAACAATCATTGGATCAGGAGGACGCCATCAGTTCAATGTGCTTCCTCCCAGTTCCTGCCGACGCCGACTTCTGCGATCAGCGGCACCTTCAAACTACCTACGCCGCGCATCAGTTCCGGCAGCTTCTGTTGAATATACGGCAATTCCGCTTCCCGCACTTCGAGCACCAGTTCGTCGTGCACCTGCATCACCATCTTTGACTCGAGGCGCTCCGCTTCCAGCCAGTCCTGCACTGCGATCATCGACAGCTTGATCAGGTCAGCTGCTGTGCCCTGCATGGGGGCATTGATCGCCGCGCGCTCGGCTGCTTGGCGGCGCGGACCATTGGGTGAGTTGATCTCTGCCAGCCACAAGCGGCGTCCGAACACCGTCTCGACATAACCGCGCGCCTTTGCCTGCATGCGTGTGTCGGCCATGTATTGCGCGACCGCCGGATAACGCTGGAAGTACTTGTCGATGTACATCTGCGCCGCCGAGCGTTCAATGCCAAGGTTACTCGCCAGGCCAAACGCGCTCATGCCATAGATCAAACCAAAGTTGATCACTTTGGCGTAACGGCGCTGTTCGCTGGTCACGTCCTGCGGCGCGACGCCGAAGATCTCCGCTGCGGTCGCGCGGTGGATGTCCTCGCCCTCGGCAAACGCACGCAATAGGTTCTCGTCGCCGGAGATGTGCGCCATGATGCGCAATTCGATCTGCGAATAGTCGGCGGAAACGATGACGCTACCCGGCGGCGCGATGAACGCCTCGCGGATGCGCCGGCCTTCGGCGGTACGCACCGGGATGTTCTGCAGGTTCGGGTCGTTCGACGCCAGCCGGCCCGTGACGGCGACCGCCTGTGCATAGTTGGTGTGCACGCGCCCGGTATTCGGGTTCACCATCTTCGGCAGCTTGTCGGTGTAGGTCGATTTCAGCTTCGACAGGCTGCGATAGTCGAGCAGGATTTTGGGCAGTGGATAATTCTCGGCCAGCTTCTGCAGCACTTCCTCGTCGGTGGACGGCGTGCCCGACGGCGTCTTCTTCACGACGGGCAGCTGCAAGCGCTCAAAGAAGATCTCACCGATCTGCTTTGGCGAATTCAGGTTGAACGGCTGACCGGCAAGTTCGAATGCCTGCTTTTCCATCTCGAGCATGCGCTTGCCCAGCTCATTGGACTGCGTTGCGAGCAGGTCGGTATCAATCAGCACGCCGTTGCGTTCGATCTTCTGCAGCACCACCGACACCGGCACTTCGATTTTCTGGTAGATGAACTTCAGTCCCTCGTCCTCCGCCACGTGCGACCACATCGCCTGGTGCAGCTGGAAGGTGATGTCTGCATCCTCGGCTGCATACTCGGTGGCCCGATCGAGGTCCACCTGGTCGAAGCAGATCTGCCCTGCTCCCTTGCCGCACACTTCCTCGTAGCTGATCGTCTTGCGGTTGAGGTGGCGCAGCGCCAGGCTGTCCATGTCATGACTCTTGTGCGACTCGAACACATAGGATTCAAGCAGCGTGTCATGCACGATGCCGCGCAGGGTAACGCCATGGTTGGCGAAGATATGCGCGTCGTATTTCAGATGCTGGCCGACCTTGGGCTTGGCCGGATTTTCCAGCCAGGGCTTCAGCTTCTCCAGCACGAAGTCGCGCGGCAACTGCGTCGGCGCATCCTGATACCGATGTGCGACTGGAATGTACGCGGCGACGCCCGGCTTGCAGCACAGCGAAATGCCGACCAGCTGCGCGAGCATCGGCTCAAGCGAGGTCGTCTCGGTATCGACGGCAGTCAGCTCCGCCTCGTTGATCACCGACAGCCAGCGCTCAAGCTGCGCTTCGGTAAGCACTGTCTCGTATTCGGCGCTTGTTACCGCCGCGTCAAACAGGTTTGCTTGCGGTTCACCGTTCGATGCTGGCGCTGCAGGGCGGGCTGCGGCGCCAGCGTCGCCGGTCAACTCGCGCAACCAGGTCTTGAAGCCATAGCGCTTGAAGAAATCGATGAGCGCTTCATTGTCGGCGGGCTTGGCCAACAACGTTTCTGGAATCGACACCATGTGTTCGACCAGCTCGCAGTCGGTTTTCACCGTAATCAGCTGGCGCGCCTTTGGCAGCCAGTCGAGTGCGCGGCGCAGGTTTTCGCCGACCGCACCGCCGATGTCGGCTGCATGCGCAATGATGCCGTCGAGGGTGCCGTATTGCGTGAGCCATTTGACCGCGGTTTTCGGCCCGACCTTGTCGACGCCTGGAACGTTGTCGACAGCATCGCCAACCAAGGTCAGGTAATCGATGATGCGTTCCGGCGGCACGCCGAACTTTGCAATGACACCGGCACGATCGAGCTTTTCGTTGCTCATCGTGTTAATCAAAGTGACATGCTCATTCACCAACTGCGCAAGGTCCTTGTCGCCGGTGGAGATCACCGTTTGCATGCCGTGCTCAACGGCCTGCGTCGCCAGCGTGCCGATCACATCGTCGGCTTCGACGCCTTCGACCATCAGGATTGGCCATCCCAGTGCACGCACTGCTGCGTGGATCGGTTCGATCTGTTTTGCGAGGTCTTCCGGCATCGAGGGGCGATGCGCTTTGTATTCGGGATACAGATCGTCGCGGAAGGTTTTTCCTTTTGCGTCGAACACACAGGCGATGTATGCTGCAGAGTAATCATTGCGCAGCTTGCGCAGCATGTTGATCATGCCGTAAATCGCGCCGGTGGGCGCGCCTTCCGCGTTACGCAAATCCGGCATCGCATGGAACGCGCGATACAGGTAACTGGAACCGTCAACTAACAGCAGGGTTTTATTCATATGGTGTCAAAGGGAAAAAACGTGCCTCGTCTGCGGCAGATTACAGACGTTAACCGCGCAACCGCGAAAAAGGCACGCGAATCGTGGCATATGCTCACGATTATGGCAGAGTTTATCGAGTCAACTGAGCGGCTCTCGGAGTTGCGTCCTGCCGTTTCCATCTTCGGATCGGCACGGACGAAATCGGACGATCCGTATTACCAAAAGACCGTCGACATTGCGCGCCGCCTGTCGGACGCCGGCCTCGCAGTGATCTCCGGCGGCGGGCCGGGCATCATGGAAGCAGCCAACAAGGGCGCGTTCGAAGGAGCATCATCCTCAGTCGGTTTGAACATTGAATTGCCACATGAGCAAGCAAGCAATATGTGGCAGGACATTTCAATCAGCTTCCGCCATTTCTTTGCGCGCAAGGTCGCTTTTGTGAAGTATGCGGATGCCTATGTAGTGATGCCGGGCGGCTTCGGAACGCTCGACGAATTCACGGAAGTGCTGACGCTGATCCAGACAGGGAAGTCACGCCGCATTCCGGTCATCCTCGTCGGCACAGAATTCTGGGGCGGGCTGCTCGACTGGTTCCGCAATCGACTTGTGGCAGATGGCATGATTGCGCCGCAGGATATGGATCTGGTGCAGGTGATCGACGAACCGGCCAATGTAGTTGAGGCGATCTTTTCCTTCTATGAAGCGCATCACGAGTTGCTCACTGCCGACAGCAAGGAAGCAGGAGCCTACTTGTAAGCAAAATTTCCATGTTGACAGGTAGGGTTTGTTAAAATGTTTCCCATAAGCTCATCCCGATGTTGAGCCTTCTGCATACTCACTACCTGTCGGATTCATCATGCGCACAATCAAGCTCTGGCCTGCCTTCGCGGCATGCGCTGCACTTTCTGCAGTGCCTCTTTCCGGATGGGCTCAGCAACAGACAGGCGATGCCCCGCCGCCGCCCAAGCTCGAAAAGCTGGAGGAAGGCGAAGCGCCTGCGGTAACCATCCGCAAGCCGAGCCAGGAGCGGAAAATTACGGAAAAGCGCGCGCCCGGAGGCAAGGTCACCGAGGTCAAGGTCAGCAGCGGCAAGAATACTTATTACGTGAAACCGAATGATCCTTCCGGCAGCGCCGTCGCCGGCGACATGCTGAGCAACGAGGCCCGACCGGCGCAATGGGAAGTGCTGGAATTCGATTTTGGCCGCCCCAAGGAAGCAAAACAGGAGCAAGCCGAGCAGACTGCTCCCGTCCCACCTGCTCCGGCGGCTTCCGCGCCGGCGAAAAAGTAGCGCCATCCTAATCGCGGTATCCTTATCTGAACCACTCCTTTTTCGATTGTTCTCATGGCAGTATTCACCCCGGTCAGCCTGACCGACCTTAACGATTGGCTGACACAATTCAAGCTCGGCAAGCCGCTTGCAATCAAAGGCATTTCGTCCGGCATAGAAAACAGCAATTTCTTCCTGACGACCGAAGCGGGTGAATTCGTCCTGACGATTTTTGAAAAGCTGACGTTCGAGCAACTGCCGTTCTATCTGGAGCTGATGCGCCATCTCGCTGACCGTGGCGTGCTGGTGCCGGCACCGATTGCCAACCGGCATGGTGACATCCTGCATTCCCTGCACGGGAAACCGGCTGCCATCGTGACCAAGCTGGAAGGATCGTCACAACTCGCCCCGCAACCGGTGCACTGCGCGGCTGTGGGCACAATGCTGGCAAAAATGCACATTGCAGGAGAAGATTTTCCGTTGCAGCAACCCAACCTGCGTGGACTGGAGTGGTGGCACGCTACCGCGCCGGTTGTACTGCCTTACCTGCCGGACGACGGCCAGCACCTGTTGCGTGCGGAGATCCACTTCCAGGAAGCATTTGCTGCATCGGCGACTTACCACCAGCTGCCGCGCGGCCCTATCCATGCCGACCTGTTCCGCAACAATGTGATGTTTGTCGAAGAGCGGTTGACCGGCTTCTTCGATTTCTATTTCGCTGGCTGCGACACCTGGCTGTTCGATGTGGCGGTTACGGTGAATGACTGGTGTATCGACCTTGCGACCGGAGCGCTGGACATGGCACGTGTGCAGGCGATGCTCGCTGCTTACCATGCGGTGCGTCCGTTTACGCCTGCGGAAAAAACCGCGTGGCAGCCCATGCTGCGCGCTGGCGCATTGCGCTTCTGGCTGTCGCGCCTGTATGACTTTTACCTGCCGCGCGAAGCGGAGATGCTGACGCCGCACGACCCGACGCATTTCGAACGCATTCTGCGCCGCCGCATCGACGAACCGGTTCCCTCCCTTTTCTGACATGAAAAATCTGCCCCCGATCACCGGTTGGCTCTGGGTGAAGGAAGGCTTTGCGCTGTTCCGGAAACAGCCGGCCGAGATTTCCACGCTGTTCATCGCGTACATGTTCCTGATGCTCGTCGTCGGCCTTGTGCCCCTGCTCGGGCAGATCCTGCCGATCGTGCTGATGCCGGTGTTCTCGGTCGCATTCCTGCAGGCTTGCACGCAGATTGACCGCGGCGAGAAGGTGTATCCGAACCTGCTGCTCGTCGGTTTTCGCGCGCTCGAATTCCCAGCATTGCTGAAGCTCGGCGCACTCTACCTGGTCGCGGCGGTCATCGCCGTCAGCGCCTCCATATTGATCGATGGTGGCGTCTTCTGGCAGCTCATGAGTGGCGGCAAGGAACTCGATCCCGAGACGATTCGCCAGTCGAACATGTCGCTGGCAATGATGTTTTCGGCTTTGGTCTATCTGCCTGCCGGGATGGCATTCTGGTATGCGCCCTACCTGATCAGATGGCAGAAGATGGGCGTTTCGAAAGCGATTTTCTACAGCTTCTTCGCCGTCAAGCACGCCGGCAAGGCGTTCATCGTCTATGGCCTTTCGTGGTTGCTGTTCGGTGTGCTGCTCCCGGCTATCCTGAGCAGCCTGCTCGCGATGATGTTCGGCACCGCCGTCGTCATGATGGTCGTATTGCTGCCACTGACCCTGATGCTTACCGTGGTGATGTACTGCTCCTTTTACCCGACCTATACGCATGTGTTTGGAAAGCCGGGTCAAAACGAGCCGGAGCCGGATCCGGAGCCTCCGCAGCCGCCTGAAGCACCCTGAAGCTCCTTGATATCCTTTGAATGCATGCCATCCCGGACAGATGCTGCCTCGGGATGGCAGCCTGGCTCAATGCTGCGGCAGCTTGATCGCCTTGAATCCCGCATGGTCGAAATACTTGCCATAGGCATTCAGTGCCTGCGCAACCCTGACCACACCTGACGCCCTTTCCTTGCCTTGGCGCTTGCCTTCCAGCGTCTCGATCCCCTCCGCCAGATCGCCGATCACCACATGCAGCTGTGCGTCCGCCTTCGGGTCCAGCTTGCAGTTGCGGACGATATCGCCGACTTGCGTATTGAGCTCCTTGCCAAGCGCTTCATATTGCGCAGGCGTCAATTTGCCGGCATGCGCTGCGGGCAGCGCGGTCGCTACATGGGTCCGCATGGCGCTCATGCCTTTACGCAGCGCCTCGTCAGTCGGCCATTTCTTGCCGGCGTTGAGTTGGATTTTCTGCGGGGCGGCACCATGGTCATGGTGGCCTGATTCGGCCGCGAGGCCGGTGAGAGGGAATGCCAGGGTCATAGCTGCGAGCAAAAGCGTATGGCGTTTCATGCTGTTCTCCGTTGAAGAATGTACTGGCAAACGTAATTTCAGTTTCAGGCCGGGCATTTGTCCGGCTTCACTGCTTCAAACGAAAGACAACGGAAAATGTTCCATGCCATGCTAATGCCGGTGCAATAGCTCCTCTTCGGTGGACTCTTGCGTATAGCGGCTCAGCAGCAAATCCATCAGTTTTGCGCGCTGTTGCTGATTGAGCAATTCCCGCTCAGCCAACAGTTGCTGGATCACCCGGCGCTGCTGCGCATCCTGCAGCGACGCGATTTTCGCCTGCTCTGCGTCGATTCCCGCACGGTCCGGCGTCGCTGAAAAAACCTGGCGCACCAGGCGCTCACGGTGGGTACGGATATCTTTCCAGTTAGTGGCGATATCCTTCAGAAACCCTTGTTCGATATCGTTCCACCGCTGCCGCTGTTCCGGCGTCAGCTCGAGATAGTCTGGAAGGTTGACCGGAGCGCTCTGCGCGAGCTGCGCTTGCGGTTGTGCTGCAATACGGTCCGAAACGACCGTGCCGATGACACCGGCATTGAGCGCCAGCGATGCCGCCAGCAGCCATTTCAATCGGGTTGTGTTCATTGCAGTCCTTTCGATGCACGGCAGAGCTCGGTGGCCGCACACAGTCCGCCCGGTGGTACCGGGTCAAAAACACGCACGATGGATGTCGACGAGGCGGCGACGGCTCCACCGCCCATCAGTCCGCCCAGCCAGACGCCCGACACAAGCGACAAGGCAACTGCCAGCCCGGGCACGCCCCAACTGCCCCAGAACGAACGCGCTGGGCGCCGCTGAGCCCGGCCCCGCGTGGCGCGCGCCTCCCAGCCCGCCGAAAGATCCACACCGAGCGCCGGTGACGGCAGCGCCTGCAGTCCCTGCTGCAGCATAGTCAGCTCCTGTAACCGCCCCTGGCAGACGGGGCAGGTCTCTATATGCATCGCGAGTTCGCGTTGCGTGGATGGCGGCAGCATGTTGTCCGCATAGGCGGAAATGTCGACGTATCTTGGGCAGGTCATTGGAGTACCTCCGAAGGAGAGTTGAGCTTGTCGAGCAAGGCGGCGCGGGCTCGTGCAATGCGCGACTTGACGGTACCGGCATTCAGGCTAAGGACGGCGGCGATGTCGTCATAGGAGAGTTCCTCGATTTCCCGCAGCAACAGGATTTCACGGTGCTGCGCATGCAGGGACTGCAGCGCCGCCTCCAGCAGGCGCATGTCCTGCGCCGTCTCCAGCGCCCGGTCCGGCCCACCGGACGGGTCCGGCATGTCGATGTCTTCATTGAGTTCAACGAAAGCGACCAGCTTGTCGCGCCGCAGGTGGTCGAACGCGATATTGCGTGCGATGCGGAACAACCATGCCTTGAACGGCGCATCCGGGCGCCAGCGGTCCAGCCCCTGGTAGGCGCGCAGGAAGGTGTCCTGCGTCAGCTCCAGCGCATCATCCGGCGAGCGCAGCAGTCGCGCGAGGAAACGGTAGATGCGGTCCTGATATCGTGCAACAAGCGCTGAAAACGCCTTGCCATCGCCACGTTGGGCGCGCGTGGCGCATTCTGTGTCGTCGAGATGGGCAAGGGTTCGCATTATCCCCGCTAACGAACGGGCATCAAAAAGGTTCCATCCGCTTTTCAACAATGCCGGCCGCCGCGGCATTTTTTGCATGCCGCGGGCGGATTGGTCTCATCGCATCAATGTGACGCTATTTTTTCCAGCTTGGCAATACTCAGGTCCAGCAGCTTCATGCCGTGTCGGCCGAAGTTGATATGCGCGCGGGTATTGGTTCCTCCGCCTTCGATATTGACGATGACGCCTTCGCCGAACTTCGCGTGCGACACCGTCTCGCCCACGCGCCAGCCTGCGTCCTTGCGGCTGAAGCTCTGCGCAATGGCGTTGGCGGCTGCCTCCGGCGGCTCGTCCCATGCGGATTTGCGGTGGCCGAACCACTGGTGCTGCACCTTGGGCGACAACCATTTCAGCGCCTCTTCCGGCAGTTCGTCGAAGAAGCGCGACTTCATGTTGTAACGGGTCTGGCCGTGCAACATGCGGGTTTGCGAGAAGCTCATATACAGCCGCTTTTTCGCGCGCGTAATCGCGACATACATCAGGCGGCGTTCCTCTTCGACACCGCCCTCTTCCTGTGCGCTGTTTTCATGCGGGAACAGGCCTTCTTCCAGACCGGTGATGAACACCGCGTCGAATTCCAATCCTTTTGCCGAATGCACCGTCATCAATTGCAATGCGTCCTGCCCCGCCTGTGCCTGGTTGTCGCCCGCCTCCAGCGAGGCATGCGACAGGAAGGCGGACAATGGCGACATCACGGTCGGCAATGGCGCATCCGCATCCAGCACTTCATCACCATTCGGCAGCGCCGTGCCGGCGACAGCCTGCGTCTTCGGCCCGAGGAAAGCCGGCGCATCGATGCCGAAGCCTTCTTCCGACACGAACAGCATCGCCGCGCTCACCAGTTGCTCCAGGTTTTCGATGCGGTCGGCGCCTTCTTTTTCCGTCTGGTAGTGCGTGATGAGGCCGCTCATGTCGAGCATGACCTGCACCATTTCCTGCAGCGGCAGGTTCTGCGTCTCGAAGCGCATGCCTTCGACGAGCTTCACGAAAGAGCCGAGCGAGGTGCCCGCCTTGCCGGCGACATACGGCACCGCCGCGTAAAGCGAAATGCCGTACTGGCGTGCCGCATCCTGAAGCTGCTCGATGGAGCGCGCGCCGATGCCGCGCGTCGGGAAATTCACCACGCGCAGGAACGCGGAATCGTTGTGCGGGTTGTCCATCAGCTGCAGGTAGGCGATCGCGTTCTTGATCTCGGCACGCTCGAAGAAGCGCTGCCCGCCATAGACGCGATACGGAATGCCGGCGGTGAACAGTGCATGTTCGATCACGCGCGACTGCGCATTGGAGCGATACAGGATCGCGATCTCGCTGCGCGACCATCCATCGTTGATCAGGCTCTTCGCTTCCTCGATGATCCACTGCGCTTCCTGGATGTCACTGCTCGCCTCATAGATCCGGACCGGCTCACCGTGTCCGGCGTCGGTGCGCAGGTTCTTGCCGAGACGCTTGCTGTTGTTGGCGATCAGTACGTTTGCGGTATCGAGAATATGGCCGTGCGAGCGGTAGTTCTGCTCCAGCTTGATCAGGTTCTGCACATGGAACTCGCGCTCGAAGGCGACCATGTTGCCGACATTCGCACCGCGGAATGCGTAGATGCTCTGATCATCGTCACCGACCGCAAACACGGCATTGTGCTGGCCGGCCATCAGCTTCAGCCACATATACTGCAGGTTGTTGGTGTCCTGGAACTCGTCGATCAGGATGTGCTTGAAGCGCGCCTGGTAATGCTCGCGCAGCGGCTGGTTATGCGTAAGTAGTTCATAACAGCGCAGCAGCAGCTCGGCAAAATCGACTACGCCCTCCCGCTGGCATTGCTGGTCGTACAAGTCATACAGCTCGACGAACTTGCGGTTGTAGTCGTCGTTCGCTTCGACGTCCTTCGCACGCAGGCCGCTTTCCTTCGCACTGTTAATGAAGTACATCAGGTTACGCGGCGGGTATTTTTCATCATCGACGTTCAACGATTTCAGCAGCCGCTTGATGGCGGAAAGCTGATCGGCCGAATCGAGGATCTGGAATGTCTGCGGCAATCCGGCGTCGCGGTAATGCGCGCGCAGCAAGCGATTGCACAAGCCATGGAAGGTGCCGATCCACATGCCGCGTGTATTGATCGGCAGCATCGCCGACAGACGTGACAACATCTCCTTCGCCGCCTTGTTGGTAAACGTCACCGCCAAAATGCCGGCAGGAGAAATCTGCCCGGTCTGGATCAGCCACGCGATCCGCGTGGTCAGCACGCGGGTCTTGCCCGATCCGGCACCTGCGAGGATCAGCGCGGATTGTGCGGGAAGGGTGACGGCGGCGAGTTGCTCGGGATTGAGGTTGTGGAGGAGATTTTGCATCCGGAGATTATAGCCGTGCGGGCACAGCCTCTGGCATGCGATCTCCTTGTCGCGGGCACGATTTCTCGTGCGGACGCGGGGCGCAGTAAGCGCCCGCCATGCCGGCCTGTCAACACACTCCGGCCAGCTTCACTGCGACAAAGCAATTAACGACGTCAAATTTATCGATGTGGCAAGTCGCTGACTACCCACTACGATTACTTGAAGAGCGCAGCAAAAGCGCGCGCTGCTGCTTCCGGATCATCCGCCATGTAGACACTGCTGATCGCCGCCACCATGTCTGCGCCCTGAGCAACGAGCGGTACGGAATTTTCCTGCGTCATGCCGCCGATCACGACGTTCGGCAAAGGAATTTCGGTTTTTGCCTGCGCGACGATTGCCGGAGGCGTGGTCACTTCGTATTTCTTCACGCGCGACGGATAGAACCCGCCGAATGCGACATAGCTGGCGCCGGCCTGCCATGCACTGCGTGCCAGATCCATGCTGCCGTAGCAGGAGGAGCCGACGATCTTGTCCGGCCCGACTGCCGCGCGCACTTCGGCCACCGCCGTATCGGTGCCGCCGACATGCACGCCGTCCGCATCGAGTTCGAGGCACAGGCCGATGAAATCATTCACGATGAACGGGCGGCCATAGCGGCGGCACAGCGCCTGCAATGCCGCTGCCTGTTCTTTGCGCAGCTGCGCATCCGCCGTCTTGTGCCGGTATTGCACAAGCGCGGCACCGCCGCGCAGGCCGGCTTCCGTCACGGCGAGCATTTTTTGCGTGTCATCCCAGTCGGGAGTAACCAGATACAGGCCTCTCATGCATTTTCCTCAGTTGATACACACCGGTTCGGAATGCGTTGTCCGTCCGCAATGGCGTAAGCGGACTGCAGCGCCTGGTGGCAGTAGCCCTGCGCCTCTTCGATGGCGCTCGCCATCGGCTTGCCGCATGCCAGCAATGCAGCAATCGCGGAAGCGAGCGTGCAGCCGGTGCCATGGAAGCTTCCTTCAAGACGCGGCCAGGTCCATGTGCAATGGTTGTCCTTCGTAAACCAGCGGTTGACGACATCGGGGCCAACGCCGTGTCCACCCTTGATCAGCACATTCGGGCAGTGCTCCAGCAACCTATCTACTTGCGTTTCCAGGCGACGGTCGCCGCCGCACAGGGCAGCGGCTTCGGGCAGGTTGGGTGTCACGAGCGTTGCCAGCGGCAACAGCGTCATGATTGCCGCGGTCGGGCTGTCTGCCGACAGGCTGTCCCCGTGCCCGCTCGCCAGTACCGGATCCAGTACCACATGCAGGCCCGGATTGCGCTGTTTCATCAGACGCAGCGTATCGGCAATCGCCTCCGCGTTCGCACGGTTGCCGACGATGCCGAGCTTGACGGCTGCAATCTCCATCTTGTCGATCAGTGCATGCGCCTGCTGCTGCACCAGGCCGGCGGGAACGGGATGTACGGTAAAGACACGGTCGTTATCCTGCACGGTCAGCGCGGTAATCGACGACAGCGGATGCGCGCCCATGGCGGACACCGCGAGGACGTCCGCCTGCAGCCCTGCTCCGCCGCTCGGGTCGGAGCCGGCGAAAATCAGGACGCTGGGCCGATTCATGTTGCGCGCCCTTCCATCGGCGACGACGGCGATGCGGCAAACTTCTTCGGGATGCGGCCAGCCAGATAGGCCTCACGCCCCGCTTCGACGGCCAGTTTCATCGCGCGCGCCATGCGGATCGGATCTTTTGCGCCGGCAATCGCGGTATTCATCAGCACACCGTCGCAGCCGAGTTCCATCGCAATTGCCGCATCCGACGCCGTGCCGACGCCGGCATCGACCAGCACCGGCACTTTCGCCTGCTCAATGATCAGCGACAGATTCCATGGATTCAGGATGCCCATGCCGGAACCGATCAGCGAGGCCAGCGGCATCACCGCGACGCAGCCGATTTCCTCAAGCATCTTGGCCTGGATCGGATCATCGCTGCAGTACACCATCACGTCGAAGCCGTCCTTGACCAGCGTCTCCGCGGCTTTCAGCGTTTCCGGCATGTTGGGAAACAAGGTCTTTTCATCGCCGAGCACTTCCAGCTTCACCAGCTTGTGGCCGTTCAGCAGTTCGCGCGCGAGCTGCAACGTGTACACCGCATCTTTCGCGTTGTAGCAGCCGGCGGTGTTCGGCAGGATGGTGTAGCGTGACGGCGGCACGACATCCAGCAGGTTGGGTGCGTGCGGGTCCTGGCCGATGTTCACGCGGCGGATCGCCACCGTGATGATGTCGGCGCCGCTGGCTTCCGTCGCTGCACGGGTTTGCTCGAGGTCTTTGTACTTGCCGCTCCCGACGAGAAGGCGCGAGCGGTACGTCTTGCCTGCGATGGTGAGGCCTTGATCCTGATTTGTTTCTTGTGTTTGCATATAAGCTCCGTGTCCACTCCCTCCGCAGCAGCGGGCGGGAGTGTTCCATAACGTATTAACCGCCGCCGATCGCCCGCACGATGTCGACGCGATCAGCCGGTTGCAATACGCGCTGCGGCCACAGATGACGCGGCACCACCTCACGGTTAATCGCCACCGCCAGCGACTTGTTGGCCAAGTCGAGCGATACGATCAAGTCCTGCACATTCAGGTTTTCCGTGATCGGGTGCGGCGCACCATTGAGTTCGATCTCCATCATGGCTTACTGCTTGCGATAGAGTTCCGCGCCGGTCTTGACGAACTCGACGGCTTTCACTTCCATGCCCTTCTTCAGCGCTTCCTCTTCAGTGACGCCTTGCGAGGCCGCGAAGTCGCGCACGTCCTGCGTGATCTTCATCGAGCAGAAATGCGGGCCGCACATCGAGCAGAAGTGCGCCACCTTGGCGGAATCCTTCGGCAGCGTCTCGTCGTGGAATTCGCGTGCTTTGTCCGGATCGAGGCCGAGGTTGAACTGGTCTTCCCAGCGGAACTCGAAACGCGCCTTCGACAAGGCGTTGTCGCGGATCTGCGCACCGGGATGCCCCTTGGCCAGGTCGGCGGCATGCGCGGCGAGCTTGTAGGTGATGATGCCTTCCTTCACGTCCGCCTTGTTCGGCAGGCCGAGATGCTCCTTCGGCGTCACGTAGCACAGCATCGCGGTGCCGTACCAGCCGATCATTGCGGCGCCAATGCCGGAAGTGATGTGATCGTAGCCCGGAGCGATATCGGTGGTCAGCGGTCCCAGCGTGTAGAACGGCGCTTCACTGCACTGCTCCAGTTGCAGTTCCATGTTCTCTTTAATCAGATGCATCGGCACATGGCCCGGGCCTTCGATGATGACTTGCACGTCATGCTTCCATGCGATCTGCGTCAGTTCGCCGAGTGTCTTCAGCTCACCAAGTTGCGCTTCATCGTTGGCGTCGTAGATCGATCCGGGACGCAAGCCGTCGCCGAGCGAGAACGCGACGTCGTAGGCCTTCATGATTTCGCAGATTTCTTCAAAGCGCTCGTAGATGAACGATTCCTTGTGATGCGCGAGGCACCATTTCGCCATGATGGACCCGCCGCGCGAGACGATGCCGGTCATGCGCTTGGCGGTCAGCGGCACATACTGCAGGCGCACACCCGCGTGAATGGTGAAGTAGTCGACGCCCTGCTCCGCCTGCTCAATCAGCGTGTCGCGGAAGATTTCCCAAGTCAGGTCTTCCGCCTTGCCATTGACCTTTTCCAGCGCCTGATAGATCGGCACGGTGCCGATCGGCACCGGCGAATTGCGGATGATCCATTCGCGCGTTTCGTGGATGTGCTTGCCGGTGGACAGATCCATCACGGTGTCGCCGCCCCAGCGGATCGCCCAAGTCATCTTCTCGACTTCTTCGCCGATGGATGAAGTGACGGCCGAGTTGCCGATATTGGCGTTGATCTTCACCAAGAAGTTGCGGCCGATGATCATCGGCTCGGATTCCGGGTGGTTGATGTTGTTGGGGATGATCGCACGGCCGCGGGCGATCTCGGAACGCACGAATTCTGGCGTGATCTCGGCAGGTATAGCCGCACCGAAGCTCTGGCCCGGATGCTGTCGGCCCATCAGATCGGCCAGCTTCTGTCCCATGGGGCCGGAGGTCTTCAGACCTTCGATGTATTCCTTGCGGCGCAGGTTCTCGCGGATCGCGACGTATTCCATTTCCGGCGTAATGATCCCTTGGCGCGCATAGTGCATCTGCGTCACGTTCTTGCCTGCCTTCGCGCGGCGCGGCTTGCGGTGCAGGTTGAAGCGCAGTTCCGCCAACTTCGGGTCGTTCAGGCGCTCAATGCCGTATTGCGAAGTCGGCCCCGGCAATTCTTCGGTATCGCCGCGCTCGGCGATCCATGCGGCGCGCAATGCCGGCAGGCCGGAACGGATGTCGATCTTCGCCTCCGGGTCGGTGTACGGACCGGACGTGTCGTACACGTAGATCGGCGGGTTCTTTTCCGCGCCCATCGCGGCGGGCGTATCAGACTGGCTGATTTCGCGCATCGGTACGCGGATATCGGGACGCGAGCCCTCGACGTAGATCTTGCGTGAGTTCGGCAGCGGCTGGATCGCCGCTTCGTCCACCTTGGCTGTGGCGGCGAGGAATTGCGGGTTGGCGTTCATGGTGCTCCTTTGCTAAATCGGTCAAGCGAAGGAGCGACGGAATGATGGTGGGAACAGGCTTTCCGAATGCTTCCCTTCGCTGGCATTACCCAGATCAGGTTTGAGGGTGTTTCTCACCCGGACGCTTCCATGCATCCAGGACCCCTAGCGTTGCGCCGCAGACCTGCTCGAATCCCTTAAAAAGGGCTAGAGCACAGCCTCTAAATGGCGATTTGCGAATTATACGCCCTTATGCCGCAATGTCAGCTACCGCCTCCCTTATAATGTTCGGTTTCGCAAAAACAGCCGCCAAATCATGGAATTAGCCAAATCTTTCGAACCCGCCGACATTGAAAAACACTGGCGCACCGAATGGGAAAAACGTGGTTACTACAATGCAACCACGGACGCCGACAAACCGGCCTTCAGCATCCAGCTGCCGCCGCCGAACGTGACCGGTACGCTGCACATGGGGCATGCGTTCAACCAGACCGTGATGGACGGCCTGACCCGCTACTACCGCATGCGTGGCCACAACACCGCATGGATTCCCGGCACCGACCATGCCGGTATCGCGACGCAGATCGTCGTCGAGCGTCAGCTCGATGCGCAGAAGATTTCCCGCCACGATCTCGGCCGCGAAAAATTCCTCGAGAAAGTTTGGGAGTGGAAGGAGCACTCCGGCTCAACGATTACCGGCCAGATGCGCCGCATGGGCGCATCCACCGACTGGAGCCGCGAATACTTCACGATGGACGAGAAGATGTCCAAGGCCGTGACCGAAGTGTTCGTGCGCCTCTATGAGCAAGGCCTGATCTACCGCGGCAAGCGCCTGGTGAACTGGGACCCGAAACTGCACACTGCCGTGTCCGACCTGGAAGTGGTATCGGAAGAAGAAGACGGCAGCATGTGGCATATCCGCTATCCGCTCGCCGATGGCAGCGGTCATATCACGGTCGCTACGACGCGTCCGGAAACGATGCTGGGCGACGTCGCCGTTGCAGTCGACCCGACGGACGAGCGCTATACGCACCTGCTGGGCAAGATGCTGAAGTTGCCGCTGACTGGCCGCGAGATTCCGATCATCGCCGATGATTACGTCGACAAGGAATTCGGCACCGGCTGCGTGAAGATCACGCCGGCGCACGACTTCAACGACTATGCCGTCGGCCAGCGCCATCAACTGCCGCAGATCAGCATCATGACGCTGGATGCAAAGATCAATGAAAATGCACCGGCCAAGTACCAGGGCATGGACCGCTACGACGCGCGCAAACAGATCGTCGCCGACCTCGAAGCACAAGGCCTGCTGGAATCCGTCAAGCCGCACAAGCTGATGGTGCCGCGCGGTGACCGCACCGGCGTGGTGATCGAACCGATGCTGACCGACCAGTGGTTCGTTGCGATGAGCAAGCCGGCACCAGAAGGCACGCACTTCCCGGGCAAGTCGATTGCCGAAGTCGCGCTGGAAAAGGTCGCTGACGGCTCGATCAAGTTCATTCCGGAGAACTGGACCACTACCTATAACCAGTGGCTCAACAACATCCAGGACTGGTGCATCTCGCGCCAGCTGTGGTGGGGCCACCAGATTCCGGCGTGGTACGACGAGGAAGGCAACATCTACGTCGCCCGCAATGAAGAGGAGGCAAAGGCCAAAGCTGGCAGCAAGGCGCTGACGCGTGAGTCCGACGTGCTCGACACCTGGTTCTCGTCGGCGTTGGTTCCTTTCTCCTCGCTCAGCTGGCCGGAAGAAACGCCGGACTACAAGATGTTCCTGCCGTCGTCGGTGCTGGTCACCGGCTTCGACATCATCTTTTTCTGGGTCGCGCGCATGGTGATGATGACTACGCACTTCACCGGCAAGGTGCCGTTCGAGAAGGTTTACGTGCACGGCCTTGTACGCGATGCGTCCGGCCAGAAGATGTCCAAGTCGAAGGGCAACACGCTCGACCCGATTGACCTGATCGATGGCATCGATGTGGAATCGCTGGTCGCCAAGCGCACCACCGGTCTGATGAATCCGAAGCAGGCAGAGAGCATCGCGAAGGCAACCCGCAAGGAATTCCCGAACGGTATTCCCGCTTTCGGCACCGATGCACTGCGCTTCACGATGGCGAGCTACGCTTCCCTCGGCCGCAACATCAACTTCGACCTCAACCGCTGCGAAGGCTACCGCAACTTTTGCAACAAGCTGTGGAATGCGACCCGCTTCGTGCTAATGAACACCGAAGGCAAGGATTGCGGCTTCGACCCGGCGACCTGCGGCCCGGAAATGCGCGATTTCTCGCCGGCCGACTACTGGATCGTGTCGCTACTGCAGCGCACTGAAGCCGAAGTCGAAAAAGGCTTTGCCGACTATCGCTTCGACAACATCGCCTCCGCCATCTACAAGTTCGTGTGGGACGAGTATTGCGACTGGTATCTGGAAGTCGCGAAGGTACAGATCCAGAACGGCACCGAAGCCCAGCAGCGCGCCACCCGTCGCACGCTGCTTCGCGTGCTGGAAACCGTGCTGCGTCTTGCGCACCCGGTCATTCCGTTCATCACCGAGCAACTGTGGCAGAAGATCGCACCGATGACGGGACGCGAGCTGGACCCGGCGGGCGACTCGATCATGGTGCAGTCTTATCCACAGCCCGACACGAAGAAGATCGACGAGCAGGCAGAATCATGGATGGCCGAGCTGAAGTCGATGACCGATGCCTGCCGCAATCTGCGCGGCGAAATGCAGCTGTCGCCGGCGCAGCGTGTACCGCTGATCATCGAAGCCTCGGCGCAGGATAAGGAGCGCGCGCAATCTTTCGCTGCCTACCTGCAGGCTCTGGCGAAACTGTCCGAAGTGCAGATTGTCGATGTGCTGCCCGAGTCGCCTGCTCCGGTCTCGGTCGTCGGCACGGTGAAGCTGATGCTGAAGGTCGAGATCGACGTGGCCGCGGAACGTGAGCGCCTGACGAAAGAAATCACCCGCCTCGAGGGTGAGATCGCAAAGGCGAACGCAAAACTGGACAACGAAAGCTTCGTCGCGCGTGCCCCGGCACAAGTTGTTGCGCAAGAGAAGGAGCGTCTGTTGACCTTCGGAGCCACCCTCGAAAAACTGCGAGAGCAGTTTGAGAAATTGCAAAAAACATAATATCCTTGCATCCCAAACTTGTGACCTGTTCGTCATTTCGCGAACAGGTCACAAGTTCTAAGGAGACAAGGAAAAATGATCAAAAAATATCTCACCCTCGCGGTGACTGCAGCAGTACTCAGTTCGGCAAGCGCATGGGCACAGGACGCCTCCCCGGTTGGCTTGTGGAAGACCATCGATGACGAAACCGGCAAGCCCAAATCCCTCGTCCGCATCGTCGAATCCAATGGCGAGTACAGGGGCAAGATTGAAAAACTGTTTCGCGAAGCCGGCGAAGACCCAAACCCGAAATGCGACAAGTGTGAAGACACCCGCAAGGATCAACCGATCATCGGCATGACCATCATCACTGGCATGAAGAAGGACGGCAGCGAGTACAACGGCGGCCAGATCCTCGACCCGGCCAACGGCAAGGTCTACAAGAGCAAGATGGCGGTAGCCGAAGGCGGCAAGAAGCTGGACGTGCGCGGCTACATCGGCGTACCAATGCTGGGTCGCACCCAAACCTGGGTTCGCGCCGACTAAGTCCCCCAATTGCCACTTGCCCCCGCTCCACAAGAAGCGAAGGGCACACGCCAAGGGACGAACCATGTCAGCACACCCCAAGCAAGGCCGACTTACCCGGAGGCCTTGCCCTACCAGCCTCTCACACGAATGAGACGGTCAATCCCGGCAAACTGACGCCGGAGAATGCAGAAGTCCAGGTTTCGCCCGGCTTGATCGGGCATACGTCCGTCCACGTACCAGTGGTAATCAGCTCGCCCGCGGCCAGCGGCGTGAACTGCGGTTGGATCTTCAGTAACTGGTGCAGATGCCAGAGTGCATGCAGTGGGCTGCCGAGCACATCGCTGCCGAAGCCGGCCGAACGCAGTTCGTCGCCGCAGGACAGCGACAGGCTGGCATTGGCAAGTACTTCGCCTAGATTCTTCCGGCTCGCCGCCGACAACATCTTCGGTTCGCCCACGATAAGGGAGCCGTGCAGGCCGAACGCGGCAATCGAGTCGACCATCTCGAATTTCCAGTCCGGGAAGGGGCAGACCACGATTTCAAATGCATGCGCCATCCATTCGATGCAATCGGCGAGCTGCTCGATCGTCGCATCGGGAGCCGGCGTTTCGGCAAGCTTGAACACCAGCTCCGGTCCTATACGCGGCTGCAATGCGCCCTGCAGGCTTTGCAGGCCGCGATTGTCTTCGGTGTAGCGCACTGTCGCATCAAACATTGGCGTCCAGATTGGGGAGCGGATTGGCTCGCTTGCGCCGTATTTGGACCAGATCTTACGATTCGTAAAGCCGATCTTGCGACCGATCATCACCTCACCCTGTGCGGTCCGGATATCGGCAATGCTCTTGGCGATATCGTAGGCATCTGCAACGGTCAGTGGCGTGCCGGAGGAAAGGGGGGGAATCAATTGCGCCTGCGCACGCGCATCGAGCAATTGATGCGCAAAGCGGTTGGCTTGCGTAGACATCAACATGACGGGAATCCGATCGGAAAAGGAGTAAGTCGGCCGCTACCTGATTCTTTACGGCTAGCCCTGCACTTTACGCGGGCGCCCCCCAAAGAATTGCGCAGTCTCAAAAAAGTGCGACCGTACTTAAAAAAGAAATTATAGGGGCTCTTTGGCGGCTTTTAACACGTTAATTTGATACCGTAGTTTTACGGATACCAATAAACCAAAGGTTTAAAGCCGAGCCCCGCATCCTGTATGCAAGATCTCTACGCAGAATGAATTCCCTACTCGGATCGAGGGTATTCTGTCTGCCTGCGTATAGAAAGGAAAGAAGCTGACTTTCGGCTTGCAGCAATCATGCGAAGCCCTTGCCCGGAAAATTCCAGGTCAGCTTTATACCTCGGGTATGACGCGAACTGCGGTTGCTCGCCCTGATCACCCGCAGATGTCGAGAACGGTTCATGGAACCGGTTTAGGTTGGCGCCTGATCCCACAGGTCTCCCACTGCCCCGGTACGCGGTGCAGTAATGCCGAAATGCGCATACGCGGACGGCGTCGCGATCCGTCCGCGAGGAGTGCGCTGAAGAAATCCCTGCTGGATCAGATACGGTTCGAGCACATCCTCAATCGTATCCCGCTCCTCACCGATGGCTGCCGCCAGGTTGTCGAGACCTACCGGCCCTCCGTTGAACTTGAACAAAACCGCTTCCAGCAGCTTGCGATCCATGACGTCGAACCCGACCGGGTCGACGTCGAGCATTTTTAGTGCAGCATCGGCGATTTCGCGGGTGATCTTTCCGTTGCCCTTCACCTCCGCATAGTCGCGCACCCGGCGCAGCAGTCGATTGGCGATACGCGGCGTGCCGCGGCTTCGCTTGGCGATTTCCAGCGCGCCCTCATCGACGATCACCGCATTCAGCAGGGATGCGCTGCGCGTGACGATTTTCGCGAGTTCCTGCGGCGTGTAAAACTCCAAGCGCGCAACGATCCCGAAACGGTCGCGCAAGGGGTTGGTCAGCATGCCGGCACGGGTTGTTGCCCCGACTAGCGTAAACGGCTGCAAATCCAGCCGCACCGAGCGCGCAGCCGGCCCTTCACCGATCATGATATCGATCTGATAATCCTCGAGAGCGGGATACAGGATTTCCTCGACCACCGGTGAAAGGCGATGGATTTCATCGATGAACAGCACATCGTTCGGCTCAAGGTTGGTCAGCAACGCCGCAAGGTCACCCGCCCGCTCGAGCACCGGCCCCGAGGTTTGCCGCAAGTTCACGCCCATTTCGCGGGCGATGATGTGTGCAAGCGTTGTCTTTCCCAGGCCCGGCGGGCCGAACAGCAGCGTATGGTCCAGTGCTTCCTTGCGCTGGCGTGCCGCAGTAATGAAGATCTCCAGCTGGCTGTGGATTTTCTCTTGCCCGACGTAGTCATCGAGCTGCTTCGGCCGCAGCGCACGCTCAATTGCCTCCTCATTCGAGGAGGCCGGCGTGGCCGAGATAATCCGTTGCTCAGTGAAGTTATCGGTCTGGATGCTCATAAAATTTCCTTACTTACTGCATCATGCTTTAGAGAGCACTTTCAGTGCCAGCTTGATGCCATCCGACACACTGCTTCCCGCCGGCACCTGCTTGAGCGCCAAGGCGGCTTCCTTGTCGGAATAGCCCAGCGCCAACAAGGCATTCAGGATATCGGCCGTTGCGTCACTATGCTGCACGCCACCCGCTGCACCGAGGTCGGCACCAAGTTTGCCCTTCAATTCCAGCAACAGGCGTTCCGCAGTTTTCTTGCCGATTCCGGGGATGCGCGTCAGCCGTCCCGCCTCCTGCAGCGTAATCGCCTGTGAAAGGTCCGCCACCGACATGCCCGACAGAATCGACAAAGCGGTGCGCGCACCAATGCCCGATATCTTGATGAGCTGTTTGAATACATTGCGCTCCTCCGCCGTTCCGAAGCCGAAGAGCAGATGGGCATCTTCGCGCACCGCCAGATGAGTCAACAGGACGACTTTTTCCCCCATCGCCGGCAGGTTATAAAAAGTGCTCATCGGCACATCGACCTCGTAGCCGACGCCATTGCAATCAATCAGCAACTGGGGAGGATTTTTCTCAAGCAGTATTCCGCAAAGGCGACCTATCATGATGCGCAGATTCAAAAAAGTTAGGTGAATCATACAGGACATTCACCGGCCGCCCTACCGCGCCATCAGGGATTGCAGCGTCAGCGATGCGCACAGCGAACGCCGTTAATGCCATGTGCTTCCCCTTTTTCAAGCTGATCTCGTGGCAAGGATTTTTTCCGATGAAAGAGGCTCTAAGGAATAATTTCAGATATGGTGTAGGCCGCATGCAAACCAAAGAGGAGCGCGCTGCCGCGCGGCGAATCGCAAGAAAGCTCTCAAGGCAGCAAAGAGGTTTGAAGCTCCAACTCTTCCTTCATCACCGGTACGTACAGCGACCGCTGTTTTGGATCGGCACCTTGCTTGGGATCATCTGGGCTGCGCCGCTCACGCTGTTTGGGCTGCTGATTGCCTTACCGGTGTTCCTGTTCCGTGGACATGCCCACCTGGTACGGGGACATACGGTTGCTTTGGTGGTGCGCGGACCATTTGCAGACTGGATGCTGGGACGCCATCCGTTCGGCGCAATGACGGCCATGGCGCTCGGACATGTCGTGATTGCGGAGAAACAGGGCTTGTCGGCGCGTGTTCTCACCCATGAACTGACACATGTGCGCCAGGCAGCGCGCTGGGGAATTGTGTTTCCGTTTGCCTACTTGGCTTCCAGTGCTTGGGCGGCAATTCGCGGGCGGGACGCGTATTGGCACAATCGTTTCGAGATCGCCGCACGCAAGGCGGAAAAACACCTTTAAAGGTCAGCCGCCGCGCTGCATTCGCTCAACCGATCAGGCGACCGCGTCGCACACGCAATCCCTTCTTCGCCAGCGTCGGCGCCAGGTCGCCCAAGGTCGCCAAGGCCTCGCCGCTGTGTGCATGACAAATCGCCACGCCCAAGGCATCGGCCGCATCCTTACCAGGCATGCCGGACAAAACAAGTAAGCGCTGCACCATATCCTGCATTTGCTCTTTCGCAGCCCTACCATGGCCGACTACCGCCTGCTTGATTTGCAGCGCCGTGTACTCAGCAACGGCGAGGTCGGCGTTTACGAGCGCACAGATCGCAGCGCCTCTTGCCTGGCCGAGCAACAGCGTCGATTGCGGATTGACGTTGACGAAGACTTTTTCGATCGCCGCGCAATCGGGCGTGTAGGTGCGGATGATTTCAGAGACCCCGGAGAGGATGACTTTCAGCCGCTGCGGCAGGTCGGCATCCGGTGTCTTGATGGTGCCCGACGCGATATAGCTGAGCTTGTTGCCCTGCTTGCTGATGATGCCGAAGCCGGTGGTGCGCAGGCCCGGGTCGATTCCGAGGATTTTCATGCATGGCGGCATTCCCGACTGTGCGGGAATGCCGTTCTTTCTCTGATTAGTGACGGAAGTGGCGCGTGCCGGTAAACAGCATCACCACGCCACGCTCATCCGCAGCATCGATCACTTCCTGGTCGCGCATGGAACCGCCCGGATGGATCACGCAGGTCGCACCTGCATCAACCACCACGTCGAGACCATCGCGGAACGGGAAGAACGCATCGGACGCGACAGCGGAGCCCGTCAGCGACAAACCGGCGTTCTGTGCCTTGATCGATGCGATACGGGCGGAATCGACGCGGCTCATCTGGCCGGCGCCAACACCAAGGGTCATGCCGTTGCCGCAGAAGACGATCGCATTCGACTTCACGAATTTCGCGACGCGCCATGCGAACATCAGGTCCTGCATCTGCTGCGGCGTCGGCTGCTTCTTGGTCACGACCTTCAGTTCTGCCACCGCGACGTTCTTCGCATCCGGCGACTGCAGCAACAGGCCGCCACCGACGCGCTTGAAGTCGTATGCGTTCACCGCATTCGCCAGCGGAATCTCCAGCAAGCGGACATTCTGTTTCGGCGCGAATACCTGCCGTGCTTCAGCGCTGAACGACGGCGCAATCAGCACCTCGACGAACTGTTTTGCGACTGCTTCCGCTGCCTTGCCGTCGAGTTCGCGATTGAAGGCGATGATGCCGCCGAAGGCCGAGGTCGGGTCGGTCTGGAACGCCTTGCTGTATGCCTCGAGCGTATCGGCACCGATCGCCACACCGCACGGATTCGCATGCTTGATGATCACGCAGGCGGTCTCTTCAAACGTCTTCACGCATTCCCATGCCGCGTCGGCGTCGGCGATGTTGTTGTAGGAAAGCTCCTTGCCTTGCAACTGCTTGTAATTGGCGAGCGCGCCTGCGACCGGTGCCAGGTCGCGGTAGAAGGCAGCCGACTGGTGGGGGTTCTCGCCGTAACGCATTTCCTGCACTTTTTCGAAATGCAGGTTCAGCGTCTGCGGGTAGGCGCTGCGGGTCGCATGCTGCTTGTCTTCGCCAAGCGCGGTCAGGTAGTTGGTGATCGCACCATCGTATTGCGCGGTATGCGCGAACACCTTCTTGGCCAATGCAAACTTGGTGTCGTAGCTGACCTCGCCCTTATTCGCCTTCATTTCATCGAGCACGCGGCCATAGTCGGCCGGATCGCAGACCACCACGACATCCTTGTGGTTCTTGGCGGAGGATCGCAGCATCGTCGGACCGCCGATATCGATGTTTTCGATCGCGTCTTCCAGCGAGCACTCATCTTTGGCGACCGTCTGCTGGAACGGATACAGGTTCACCACCACCATGTCGATGGTCGGGATGCCATGCTTTTCAAGCGCCGCCACATGCTCCGGCAAGTCGCGGCGGGCGAGGATGCCGCCGTGGACTTTCGGATGCAGCGTCTTCACGCGCCCGTCCAGCATTTCCGGGAAGCCGGTGTAGTCGGCGACCTCAGTCACCTTGACGCCGTTGTCTGCCAACAGCTTGGCGGTACCGCCGGTGGACAGGATATTGACGCCGAGCGCGGAAAGGGCTTTGGCGAAGTCGAGGACACCCGTCTTGTCGGAGACGGAAATAAGCGCTTGTTTGATCATGGTCGACGAGAAGAAGTGATTGATAGCGTAAAAGCAATACGCCGCGGCAGACAGCTACCGCGGCAGTACTACTCTTACGTTATAGATCACAACAATCCGTGCTGTTGCAGCTTCTTGCGCAGCGTATTCCGGTTAATGCCGAGCATTTCCGCAGCCAGCGACTGGTTGCCGTCGGCGCGCGCCATCACCACTTCGAGTATCGGTTTTTCAACGGTAAAGACCACCATTTCATAGACGTTCGACGGCTGAAGTTCGCCTAGGTCCTTGAAGTATTTCTCAAGGCTTTTCCTGACGACGTCCTGGATATTGTCTTTGCTCATTGCAGTGGGATTGTCTTTTTATACGAGAACTATGCGGCCAGCTTTTCTGCGGCAAGGCCGTATTGTAACCTTTCGCCAAGCTCCGATTGCGATTCAAAGAACGCATCGACAGCGGCCAATTGATCTTCGCAGCTTTCCAGGCGATTCATGCGCTGGCGGAAGTCCTCTCCGCCCGGCAAATCGCGCACATACCAGCCGATATGCTTTCGCGCGGTGCGAAGGCCCATGTAATCGCCATAAAACGCGTAATGCGCCAGCAAATGATTGCGCATCAAAGTGCGGACATCGGCCACCAGCGGCGCCGGCAGGTGTTCGCCGGTACGGAGGAAGTGTTCGATTTCGCGAAAAATCCACGGACGCCCCTGTGCGGCGCGCCCTATCATGACCGCGTCCGCCCCGGTCACCTCAAGCACATACTTGGCTTTCTCCGGCGAGGTGATATCGCCATTGGCAACTACGGGAATCGACACCGAAGCCTTGACTGCTGCAATCGTCTCGTATTCCGCCTCACCACCATAACCATCGGCGCGGGTCCGGCCGTGCAGCGTCAGCATCGCAATGCCGCTGTCCTGCGCCATTCTTGCAATCGTCAGTGCATTCTTGTTCTGGCGATTCCAGCCGGTGCGGAATTTGAGTGTCACCGGCACATCGACAGCGGTAACCACCGCCTCCAGGATTTCACCGACCAGCTTTTCGTCCTGCAGCAAAGCCGACCCGCACCAGCTATTGCACACCTTCTTAACCGGACAGCCCATATTGATGTCGATGATCTGCGCACCGCGGTCGACATTGAACTTCGCACACGCAGCGAGGATTGCCGGGTCGGCGCCTGCGATCTGCACCGCCTTCGGCTCCATTTCGCCATCATGATTGGTGCGTCGCGCGGTCTTTTCCGTCGCCCACAAGCGAGGATCCGATGCTGCCATTTCCGACACGGCATAGCCTGCGCCAAGTTCCTTGCATAACTGCCGGAAAGGACGATCCGTCACCCCGGCCATCGGGGCGACAAAGATGTTGTTGCGAAGGGAATAGGGCCCGATATTCACGGCGAGGCTCAGGGAAAAATGCGGTTAGCGCGGCACAAGGCGCTATTTTAGCCGGATCGGCCCGTCCATCAAATGGAAGGGCCGCTCAAACTAGGAACGGTCCACCTCGTCCAGCACTGCCATTTCCATCGTTTGCAGGTGGCGAATGTCGCCCCATTGCACGAGATGCAACGCCTGTCCGTCCCAACGAAAGCGATTGATACTCGCATTGAAGATGTCGAAATCACGCTTATGCGAAAAGCCGAGGCCTTTCGCTGCGCGATACGCGCATTCCAGCACACCGCCATGCGCGACAAGTGCGACTTTCCGGTACTTGGCATCAGAAACCAGGCGGGTAATCGTGCTGACTACCCGCTCCGAAAACTCGCGCAATGTTTCCGCCTTGCGCTCGCCTTCCGGGAAACGCGCATCAATATCGCGCGACTGCCACGCAGCATACGCATCCGGATAGCGCCCCTGAATCTCCGAGTACAGCAACCCTTCGAACGCCCCATAGCAACGCTCGCGCAAACCAGAATCCGTCTGCACAGTCATTCCGCGCAGGGCGGCAATTTCGTGCGCCGTCTGCCGTGCGCGCTGCAGGTCGCTGGAGATGACGGCATCCAGCGGCTCGTTCAGCAGCGCACATCCAAGGGCTGCAGCCTGCCGCTCGCCCTCCTCATTGAGCGGCACGTCGATATGGCCTTGCAGGCGCTTGACAGCGTTCCATGCGGTTTCGCCATGGCGAATCAACAAAATCTCAGTCACTCTGACTCCGTATTACCTTACCTGGCCGATGCCAGTTTGGGATTGAGGGTGTAAGTACCCGTTATCTGCGCCTGTCCCAGGACATGGCCCTGGATGGCGTCGCGCACCTGCTGGCCGGTGAAATTGCCATCAACGGCAACGCGCTCCACATCGAGCGCATACAGCGTAAAGACATAGTGGTGCATGATCGAATCGTTCCACGGAGGGCACGGGCCATCATAGCCAAAGTAATTACCGGCCATGTCCTTATCACCTGCAAACCAACCGGTGTAGTCATTGATGCCATGCCGCCCCGGTTTGCCGTCACCGACTGCAGGGCCCGCCTTACCACGGGGAGTGACTGCGCTACTGTACTGGCCGGCAGCGATCGACGTCATGTTTGGAGGCAGATCGACCAGCGTCCAGTGAAAAAAATCCACTCGCGGCAAATCGGCTGGCACCGTTTTGCCTTCCTGGTTCACGTCATCGCCACGCGAAGGCACGTCGCGGTCATGGCAAATCAGCGCCAGCGATTTCGTCCCGACAGGAAGGTCGCTCCACGCGAGGTGCGGGTTCTTGTTGGACGACAGCGCGACATGCGCCAAGGGATCAATGACACCAAAGGCAAACTCGCCCGGGACAACGCCGCCATCCTTGAATGAATCGCTCCAGAGTTTCATCATGGCCTCCTGTGATTATCGGTTAGGGGTAGTCGTTTCATGAGGCAGCAGTCCGTTGCCACCCGCATGAATGCATTCAGACCTGTGGTCGCACCTGCAGCCAGAACGTCACCGGCCCGTCATTGGTAAGCGACACCTGCATGTAGGCCCCAAACTGCCCGGTTTCGACCGTCGCGTGTTTGGAGCGCGCCTTTGCCACAAAATAATCGAATAACCTCCGCCCTTCTTCCGGCGCTGCAGCCGGCGTAAAGGAGGGGCGAGTTCCGGATTGCGTGTCAGCAGCAAGCGTAAACTGCGGCACCAACAACAATCCGCCGTTCACGTCAGCCAGGCTGCGATTCATTTTGCCGGCTTCATCCGCAAACACGCGGTATGCCAGCAACTTCGTCAGCAATGCATCCGCCTCCCGCTCGCTGTCGTTGCGCTCGGCGCAAAGCAGCACCATCAAGCCAGCGCCGATGGAGCCGACTGTTGCGCCGTCGACTTCTACCTTTGCCTGCAGCACCCGCTGCAACAGCGCAATCATGCGGCCTCAGGCCAGCGTGACGCGCGCAAACTTGCGCTTGCCAACCTGCAGCACGAACGTGCCGGCCGACACCTTCAATGCCTTGTCGCTGATGGTCGTGCCGTCGATACGGACACCGCCCTGCTCGACCATGCGCAATGCCTCCGACGTTGACGGGCAAAGATTAGCCTGCTTCAGCAACTGGCCAATGCCGAGCGGAGCACCGGACAAGCTCACCTCCGGAATCTCGTCCGGGATACCACCCTTCGCGCGGTTGTTGAAATCAGCGAGCGCCTCTTCCGCCGCCTGCTTCGAGTGGAAGCGTGCGACGATTTCCTGCGCCAGCAACACCTTGATGTCGCGCGGATTGCGACCGCCTTCCACGTCGTTGCGGAACTGTGCGATCTCGGCAATGGAGCGGAACGACAACAGGTCGTAGTAACGCCACATCATGGTGTCGGAGATGCTCATCAACTTGCCGAACATGGTGTTGGCTGGCTCGGTGATACCAACATAATTGCCTTTGGACTTGGACATTTTTTCCACGCCGTCCAAGCCTTCGAGCAAGGGCATCGTCAGAATGCATTGCGGCTCCTGGCCATAATCTTTTTGCAACTCCCGTCCGACCAGCAGGTTGAATTTCTGGTCAGTGCCGCCGAGTTCCAGGTCGGACTGTAGTGCGACCGAGTCGTAGCCCTGCATCAGCGGGTACAACAACTCGTGCACCGAAATTGGCGTGCCTGCCTTGAATCGCTTGGTGAAGTCCTCTCGCTCCAGAATGCGTGCCACGGTATATTTTGCCGACAACTGAATCATTCCGCGTGCACCCAGTGGATCGCACCATTCGGAGTTGTAACGGATTTCCGTCCTCGCCGGGTCAAGTACGAGGCTCGCCTGTGCGAAGTAAGTCTTTGCATTTTCCTCAATTTGCTCGCGCGTCAGCGGCGGACGGGTAACGTTACGCCCCGACGGGTCGCCAATCATCGAAGTGAAATCACCGATCAGGAAAATCACCGTATGGCCAAGATCCTGCAACTGGCGCATCTTGTTCAGCACGACCGTGTGGCCAAGGTGCAAATCAGGCGCGGTCGGATCGAGGCCGAGCTTGATGCGAAGCGGCTTGCCCGTCTTTTCCGCGCGCGCAAGCTTTTGTGCGAATTCGGCTTCAATCAGCAATTCCTCGACACCGCGCTTCGTGATTGCTAAGGCTTCCTGAACCGCATCCGACAAGGGAAGAGAGGAAGGCGCTTCGTTATTGTTTTGAAAATGTTGAGAGGCATTCATATGCTGATAAAAATTAAGATAAGCCGGTAAAAAACCAATAGGATGTATTGATATAATCGCTGCTGGTTTTCAATCTTGTAGCCAGGCAATTTCTGCTACAAGTGAAACTCCGAGCTCATGAAGTTGCGTCGCCATCGCCTGCGATCGAAAATGATTTGCCGCGAGCTTTTTCCTCGGCGTGCACTGCACTTCCTGGACTGAATCGTACCCTCAGTCGATTCGTGAGCTCTTGGCTTAAAACAGCAAATTTTAACTTATTGCATGCTCCCTACAGACAAATTCCTGAGCTTAGGCTCGAGCAGCAAGCGTATTTTCGGTTCTACACGCAAGACGCGCATCATTACCGCGTCTGCGGTGTTTCTGGCCGTCTGTGCCTTTGGCGCAGCAGGCGTTGCGCCGATGGCCCCCGATGCCTCTGACCTTCCCGTCACATCGATTACCCAAGAACTCGCCATCCCCACTCTCTCCGAACAAATTGCAAAGCTGCAGTCGGATGAGCAACTTTATCTGCGGGAAGAAAAGGTTCGACCGGGCGATACGCTCGCCACACTGCTTTCCCGTCTTGGTGTACAGGACGATGAAGCGGCCAGCTTTATCAAGTCCGACCGGATCGCATACAACGTGCTGCAATTGAAAGCCGGTCGGCGCGTATATGCGCAGACCAATCAAGACGGGCAATTGCAGCGGCTCACCACAACAGTGAGCGAAGGCAATGGCCAGGTGCTGAAGAACATCGAGATTGTCCGCAGCACCAAAGGCTTCACGGCATCCGAGGCCTCGGCACAGATCGAGCGCCGCATCGAAATGCACACCGGGGAAATTCGCTCGTCCCTCTTTGCCGCAACCGATGCCGCCCAGATTCCCGATAGTGTCGCGACACAGATCGTCGACATGTTCGCCACCGACATTGATTTTGCCTCTGACCTGCGTCGCGGCGACCGATTCAATGTCGTTTATGAAACTTTCTGGCAAAACGGGGAATTCGTCCGCGCAGGACGTGTACTGGCGGGTGAGTTTTACAACGGCAACAACAAGTACCAATCGGTATGGTTCGACGAACCCGGCACCAAGCAGGGGGGCGGCTATTACACGTTTGATGGCAAGTCGCTGAAAAAGGCATTCCTCAAGTCACCACTGGAGTTCTCCCGGGTTTCCTCCGGATTTGCAATGCGCGTCCACCCTCTTTCCGGTCAGTGGAAGCAGCATAAGGGCGTGGACTTCGCAGCGCCGACCGGCACGCCAATCCGCGCCGCTGGTGACGGTGTCATTGATTTCGTCGGAAGACAAGGCGGCTACGGCAATGTGGTTGTCATCAAGCACTGGAATAACTACTCCACTGCCTATGCGCACATGAACGGCTTTGCAAAAGGTTTGAAGAAGGGGACGAAAGTCAGCCAAGGCGAAGTGATCGGCTACGTCGGCAGCACCGGCTGGTCAACCGGCCCGCATTTGCATTACGAGTTCCGCGTCAATAATGAGCCACGCGACCCGATGAAGATTGAAGTCCCGAATGCTCAGCCTCTGGCCGGTGCAGACTTGCAGCGTTTCCGCGAGGTTGCGAGCGCAATGAGCCACCGATTCGCGTTACTAAATCCGCAAGAGAACAACACCAAGCTGGCTTCGAAATAACACGCATCACACCTACCGTAAGTAAAACAAACCGTTCAAGGGCACTGTAAAATCAGCCCACCCTTGAACGGTTTTTTATGTCCGACTCCCGCTCCCAACTCTTTATCGGTCTGATGTCAGGCACGAGCCTTGACGGCGTCGATGGCGTACTCGCTGCATTCCCCACCGAAGGCAGCGACACCCCGATCCGCACGCTGGCTGCAGCCTACCTTCCTTTCCCCGACGCTCTGCGCAAGGAGTTAATGGCACTTCAGGCTCCCGGCGAGAACGAAATCCAACGCGAGGCGTTGGCAGCCAACAAGCTTGCCGAAATCTATGCCGAATGCGTGCACCAGGTACTGTTAAAAAGTAGCACGGCAAGAGGACAGGTGCGCGCAATTGGCGCACATGGGCAAACGATACGGCATCGGCCGGAATTAGGATTCACACGGCAGACCGGCAACCCGTCACTGTTGGCAGAGTTGACCGGCATTGACGTGATCGCCGACTTTCGCAGCCGGGACATCGCAGCCGGAGGCCAAGGTGCCCCTCTCGTGCCCGCATTCCATCAAGCGATTTTCGGCAGTGAGGACGAGGTGCGCGTGGTGGCAAACATTGGCGG
>Ga0196971_1000260_pt1 | contig 48909 bp, 41 predicted proteins | sample S1v_1013CmetaG_FD_148660 | JGI IMG/M metagenome (GOLD analysis project Ga0196971, IMG submission 148660) | Soil microbial communities from Anza Borrego desert, Southern California, United States - S1+v_10-13C | ecosystem: Environmental > Terrestrial > Soil > Desert | place: USA: California... | reverse complement strand
GTCCGACACCACTCTTTTACAGCAGGGCTGTCGCGCCAAGCATCAACCGCCTGGAGCAATGCCTTTGCTGCATCATCCGTGACAGTCAGGTTCTCGACTTCAGCAAGAGCCGAAAGATACGCGACGCGGTCCCGTGGCAATACAGCATTTAACGCACCTTCTAGAATGACATTCACTGGGACATACTTGCCTTCGGACCTTGCACGGTCGCGCAACGCCTTGACCGTCGACTGGAGCCGCGAACTGTCGAGTAGGGTGTCGCGGTCCCATACATGTTCGCAATGATTATCATCGGCTTTTTGCGCTGGCTCGGACTGATCATGAACGTTGGCCGGCGGTTCGGACGTGATTTGTGACAGAAAGCGGTTTTGACGGCGTAGCGCGCCTGTCCACAGGCCGTCCGAGCCGTGCTGTTCGATGAAGCCAGTGACAGCTTTGCAGTAATGTTGGCCGTGTCGCACCAGCGCGTCATGGGCGGCTTCCTCTATGAACGTCGGCAAATTCGGCAGATTAATCGCGACGGCCTGCTCCAGTACGTTGGTGAGTACGTCTTGGTCCTGGTTCAGGAGCAAGGCAACCGCCACCCCTTGTGCAGGTCGAATCAATCCATTCTGCAATCCAATCTTAAGCAAGTCCGGCAACGTATCGCGCAGAGGGACGACTGCTTCATCGCACCAGCGAGCTGCGTTTGCCAAAGCGAGGGGGGCATCAAGGCGCACCATTGCCGACATGGATTCATGCCAGGGAAAATGATCGTAACCGTCCAGCCGGATGGCGGCGTCGGCAATGACGTCGGCAACCTCATGGGCGGTCGCTCGCGTATTCGAGAACCTGCCGGTACCGCGAACGATTAACTCGTTCAAAAGCCTGATCTGAGCCATGGCTTCCTGATCCAGATCGCTTGCAGCTTCTACCGCACAATTAAAGATCGCATTCGCATCTGCCGCGCTAACCGGTTTGATCAAACGAGCGTAGGTCACCAGCGCCTTGGATTTGTCGTCCGCGCCAATCCTCATTTTGTGCGTCTCCGCGGCTGCAGCGGCGACGTCTTGCAGTAGCGACGCATGCAACTCCTGTCGAAGGCTCAAACGTGCGACAAGCTGCTCGTTGGGAATGCTGTTACCTAGCTGCCACCGACCGTGTATTTTCGTGGCGAACGCTTTCAATTTTTGTGGGTCGTATCCGGCCGCCAAAAGAACCAGAAGGCTCGCCGCTGCATGCTCGCGCATAGCAGTGGAACCGGGTTCGCGAGTGAGCCGCCATGCCTCTCGTTCAAGGGCAGTGACAGCTGAGCGCAGGGTTTCATCCAATTCGACGGCCGACTTTCGATTAACCAGAGCATCTGCAGTCGCGGCATAGATGCCAAATACTGCGCCCGTTAGATCCAGCAACGGGCGATCGTGCTCTTCCGCATGACGTGCGGCTTGCCGGCGCTCGCGATCATCGATAGGCTCGGGTCGCGGCTCGAAGATGTTCTTAGTGGCTGGCTTGCGACCAGCGCGTGTCTCACGCAAGGCATACGCGCGAAACAAGAAATCCAGCTTCGTACCCTCGTGCGGGTATCGCCGGTCGATGCGGCGTAACATTGGATCAAGAAAGCCGTTCAGCACACCGTCGACCAGTTCACTTGCGAACCCATTGCCGGTAAGAACCTCGCATGCAGTCAGGCACGTGTCGAGGATGAGCCTATGTAACGAGTCGCCGTCGTGGTAGCCATTGAAGAAACGCTGCAGCTTCAGCTTGCGTCGGCACAGTTCTGTCAAGCCGCGCGCCATTAAATTTAGATCGACTGGGCGTCCGGCCAATGCCAATGGAGTCAAGATGAACAACTCTCCGATCGGCCCAAGGCCGCCGGAATCGATGATAGCTTCAAGGTCACCGATGCGGTCCTCTGCAACTAGGCGCAGCGGAAGCGAGACCGCGACATCTAGGGCAATTCGCTTCGGCGTCCAGCTTTGCAGAGCTTGGACTGCTGCCTCTGGCCCTTCCAGCCTGAGTGCAGCCTCCACTAAGCTGGAAATGTCCGAAATACTGATGTCCCACGCCGCTCGGCGCTTTCCAGTTCCAACGCCGTCATAGTGGTGTTTACGGGCCTGCATCCAAGCGCTCAGTAGGCGGCGGCCTTCCCGCACGGAGATCGCATCGCCTTGCTCTGCATCGACTGACAGCTTCTGGAAAAGCAGTGGCCCATGGGATTCAATATGGTCTGAATCGGATAGGATCAAACGCCCCGCCGTCTCCTGCGCAAAGCGTGCAGCCATGTCAGGATTGTCTACAAGCAGTTGGCGTAAGGCTGCCTCGGTTTTGATACCTTCTGCGCCAATCACGACGAAGCGCATTGCTCGCGGGACGTCACCTGCCTCTCGACAGACTTTAATTGCTAGGCGCAGACGCAAGAGTTCAGCTTCTCGGCGCAAAACGGGATCGGTCACGGCGGCGGGAGCTGGCTCCCGTTCGACCAGTTCCAGAAGTTCCGCACCGCGGTTTGCAGAAATGAGTGCGGGCGCAACGTGCATTGCTGCATACGGATCATGTGCCGCGCGCGCGAGTAGCCTTGATGCAGCGGCCTGATGGATGTCACCAAGCTGGGTCGTGCCTTCGTTGCGGACAAAGTCCTCAAAGTCCTCATCGGCGAAGCTGACTGTGCCGTTGTTGGTCCGTATGCCAGGCGCGAGATCGGCGCAGACGTCTGCAAGCTGGGCTTCGGTACTGCTTAGCACAGCAGCCAAGTCATGTAATGGAACAGGGCGCGGCAACGCGATTAGGCCGGCACAGAGCCTTGCGACCTCAGTGCGGTTGCCGCTTTTGCTGAGCGCCTTGTCAAACTGCTGTTGAAAGATGTCGTCAAGTGACTTCCCGGTCGGCCTCAAGCGGTCAAGTGCACTTGATGGAGGAGCACCATCCGTCTCTAAGGCATATGCTTGCACGCGCGGCACCCCGCCCGACAAGTGATGGAAATCCTCTATCCAAGGGTCGGGGGCCGCCCAAACGCGGCAAACATTTTCGCGCGTCTCTGACAAAAGAAAGGGGGCGATTCTGATCGTCCGGTACGCCGTCGGCAGTTGCAGTTGCGACAGGCGTCCAGTCCGGGCGGTAACAATGAACCGTACATTTTCCGGTTGACCAGTAATGCCGATGAAGTCACGGATGAAGCATGGCTCTTCGGGCACGCGGCTATTTGCTGCCGTTATTGCATTGTCGGCAGCGTCGACCGCGACCACAACCAGTGCTCCAGGCGTCTGCGCGGCTACCGCTTCGGCTGCGTGTTTCAGACGAGTTGCGAAGAGTCGTGGGTAATCCGAACCTTGATGCCGTGTAAGAAGCAGCGGCAGCTTGAGGTTCGCTGCGAGTTCGTTCGTCAATTGCAGAAATGCGTCGGCCGGACGATGTCGCAGCGCGCTAGGATCCAGGTATCGGCCGCCGCCATAGCAGTCGTACTTGATCATGATCGAACCGGCCGGAAGGTCGCCTTCGATCTCCTGTAAGGCTGTCGTTTTTCCTACCCCACCGGTACCGTGCAGGCAAAGACGCTGTACGCCAGATAGAAGGAGTTCAGTGGCTTCACGAACCGGCGCGCGGCTAACGGGGGCCTTAACGAGCGTGAATTGCGGCGGACACGGAAACAAGGCGGAGTTGTGGGACGTCCCAAGGCGAAGCGTGACGGATTCGCGAGTGATTACCTCGCCGGCAAACTCCGGTCTCATGCGGTGCCTGACGAATTGCCTCAGGTCCGTTACAACGCGCTGGACGTCGTGATCGGTCCAGTCCGCGATGGTCCGCAGCACTTGTTCTTCAAGTGCAAAGCGCGAGCCGGCACCCGCCTCGAAGCGGATCGACGCGGAGAAGGCTTGAAATTCTGTCGCGTCCAGCCCAGCTGCATAAGCCAGTTTGGCTTCTGCCGCCGCCTTGTCACCCGGCTTTCTTGTTGGTATGGCCGAAGGATTCTTTGCCGAACGGGCGAAGGCTAAAACGACCTCTTGGTCAACAGGTTGGTTGCTGATCAGAACAACATCTGGATCTGAGCGGCCTTGGCGAAGGCCGCGCAAGCCGTGCCAGGCCTTCGCCAAACGGGCGATGACTGACTTATCCCGCCGCATGCCCCCAGCTAGTCTGGCAACCGTCCACGGTGCGTCAGGCGTGGCGGCAGAATATTTCAACTGCTCAAGAACCACATGCCTTGCTGTCGCTGCGTCCCGACCGCCAAAGTATAGGGCGCAGTCAACACCATCCCAAGTTTCTACTGCCGTTCCGGCCTCATCCGTGGCGGCAAGTCCTTCAACCGTCAGGGCCTCAAGGTCGTCATTGTTCGCCAGAAGGCGAATGGCATGGCGGGTCGCCCACAGTTCGTGAAAGTCATCGCCTGTGTTGGAGCCGCGCGCCCCCCTGAATTCAGTCAACCTTATCTCCTATGCAGAGCCGGCCTTGCCATCAAAGAAGTCGCCCATCGCTTGTTTGCCTGCGGAAGAAGTCCACAAAAAGTCCACAGACAAAAAAGCCGATCTCAAGGGATCGGCTTTGTTTGTGCAAGTGATTGATTCACTTACAGGTATTTGGTGGTGATAGGTGGACTTGAACCACCGACCCCAGCATTATGAGTGCTGTGCTCTAACCAGCTGAGCTATATCACCAAAATAGCCCTAAATTATGCGCAATCCCGTAACGCTTGTCAACACTTTCCTGCTTGCGAACCATCAAGCGTCGTTGCGACCTTGGTGAATACGGAGCGCGCCGCATCCGGCGCATTGCAGTCGATGACAAACCGGTCATCCATGGAACGCAGCCAGGTAAGTTGCCGTTTTGCCAGTTGCCGCGTCGCGAAAATCCCCTTGTCGCGCATTGTCGCAAAATCGCAGGCGCCGTCCAGGTATTCCCACGCCTGGCGGTAGCCGACACAGCGCATCGACGGCAGGCCGAGGTGCAGGTCGCCGCGGGTGCGCAATCCGGCGACTTCTTGCAACAGTCCTCCGCCTGGCGCGTTAAGCATCGCGTCGAAGCGGGCGGCAATGCGCTGGTGCAGGATGCTGCGATCCGAGGGTTCGAGCGACAGCGGCAGGATGTCGAACGGCAGCTCGGCCTTCGGTGCGCGCGCGAGCAACTGCGACATCGGTTGCCCGGTGAGTGCGAAGATTTCCAGCGCGCGCTGGATGCGTTGCGAATCGTTCGGCTTCAGCCGCGCAGCCGTTTCCGGATCCACGCTTGCCAACCTCGCATGCAGGGCCGGCATGCCGAGCGCGGCGGCTTCCGCGTCCAGCCGTGCGCGCACTTCCTGATCCGCCTGCGGCAACGCATCCAGCCCGTCGCGAAGTGCCTTGAAGTACAGCATCGTGCCGCCGACCAGCAGCGGCAGCCGGCCGCGCCGGATGATGCCGGCCACGAGTTCCAGCGCATCCTGCCGGAACTGCATTGCCGAGTATGCATCGCGCGGGTCGAGGATATCGATCAGGTGGTGAGGGGCGGCGGCACGCTCTTCCGCGCTCGGCTTGGCGGTGCCGATGTCCATGCCGCGGTAGACCAGCGCGGAGTCGACGGAGATGATCTCGGACGGAATCCGGCGCGCAACTTCAAGCGCGGCGGCGGTCTTGCCGGACGCGGTCGGCCCCATGATGGCAACGGCAAGCGGTTTCACAACATGCATCATGCAGCCTTTTCAACGGTAGCCGGCATGCCACGGACCGACACGAAGATGCAGATGCCGATGCCGCAGGAAATAAGGGCGAGCGGATACAGGGTGCCATTGTGTGTCGCGCCGACGACGGTGCCGACCACGAACGCGACGCCCATATACAGCGCGCCCATCAGGCCGGCCGCGGTGCCGGCCTGTTGCGGGAACGGCGAGACCGCGCCGGATTGCGCAATCGGAAAGTTGATGCCGTGCGCACCCATGGTCAGGAACATTGCCGCCAGCACCAGCGCCCAGTGCGCGATACCGGCGGCGACAGCGCCGAGGAAGCCGAGTCCGGTCAGCAGCGACAGGGCGCTGCCGAGCCGGAAGGCACGCGATCCGCCGATGCGCGAGAGCAGGCGGCGGCAGACGATGGTGCCGCCCATGTAGCCGGACACACCGAAAGCGAAGCAGTAGCCGAACCATTCGGTGGGGACCTGCAACACTTGGATCAGCACGAAGGACGAGCCGGAAATGAAGGAAAAGATCGCACCGTAGGACAGCGCGCCCGGCAGCGCATGCGCCCAGAAGTCGCGCGCGCCGAGCACGATGCGGTAGTTGGCGAGCAGGCCGGACAGTTCCGTGGCGCGCGGGTCCCTGTACTGGTTGGTCTCTGGTAGTTTCAACAGGCTCATCGCGAGCAGGCCGGCGGAAAAGGCCGCGAGCGCGGCAAATGCGGCGCGCCAGCCGAAACTTACCTGGAGGTAGGAACCGAGGATGGGGCCGAGCAGCGGCGCCAGCGACAGCCAGGTGCTGGCGCTGGCCACCACCCGCATGCTGTCTTCCGGCCGGTAGGCATCGCGCACGATTGCGCGCGCGATGATCACCGCCGAGCAGCAGCCGAGCGCCTGCAGGAAGCGGGCCGCGATCAGCATCGCAATGGATTGCGACAGGCCGCAGGCAATGCTGGCGGCGACATACAGCGACAAGCCCGCGATCAGCACCGGGCGCCGGCCGAAGCGGTCCGACAAGGGGCCGATCACGAGCTGGGCGCCGCCGAAGCCGATCACGAACAGCGACAGGGTCAGCTGCACGGTCGACGGCGGCACGGAGAACGCAGATGCGAGGCCAGGCAGCGACGCCAGGTAGAGGTCGGTCGACAGCGGCTGCAGCATCAGGAAGGCAGCGATCAGCGCCAAGAGCGGGGCTTGCGCGAACGGCGCGAGCGGTCGGACGGCGCTATCCACTATTGCCCGCGCAGGAACAGCTTGTCGAGGTCGGCGAGCCCGAGCTGCACCCAGGTGGGGCGGCCGTGGTTGCACTGGTCGGCGCGCTCGGTCGCTTCCATCTGGCGCAGCAGCGCATTCATTTCCGGCAAGGTCAGCGAACGGTTCGCACGCACCGCGGTGTGGCAGGCGAGCGTGCCCAGCATCTCGTTGCGCCGCTCCAGCAGCACGCGCGAGCCGCCGAACTCGCGCAGGTCGCGCAGCACGTCACGCGCCAGGCTTTGCGCATCGGCGTTCTTCAGCAGCGCCGGCACCGCGCGTACCGCGAGCGTGGTCGGCGACAGCGCGGTGATGTCGAAGCCGAGCGACTGCAATGCCGGCTGGCTTTCTTCTACGGTGCCTACTTCGACCGGATCGGCGTAGAAGGTAACCGGGATCAGCAGCGGCTGCACCTGCAGGGCGTCGGCATCGAGCGCGGTCTTGAGCTGCTCGTACAGGATGCGTTCATGCGCGGCATGCATGTCGACCAGCACCAGGCCCTTCCGGTTCTGCGCCAGCACATAAATGCCGTGCAGTTGCGCCAGTGCGAAGCCCAGCGGGAATTCGTCACCGGCGTCGGAAATGTCGTCAACGATGGCGCCAGGCTGCGGCGCGACGGAGCTGCCTGCCGCGGGTGCGGAGGCGGGCGACGAGAACAGCGCGCCGTAGTCGGCGGTGCGCTGGGCGACGCCGAGCGGCGCGGCGAACTGGCGGTCGAAGGAAGTTTGCTGCTGTTCGCGGATCCACGGCAGCGCGGCGGACGAGGCGACGACCGGGGCCGGCGCGGCGTTGTCGGCGCCGGGCGCGGTGTGCGCCAGCGCGCGGCTGACCGCATGGAACACGAACTGGTGCACCGCGCGGCTGTCGCGGAAGCGCACTTCGATCTTGGACGGGTGCACGTTCACGTCCACCAGCGCCGGGTCGAGGTCGAGACCGAGCACGTAGGACGGATAGCGGTCGCCGTGCAGCACGTCCTGGTAGGCGGCGCGCACCGCGTGCGTGAGCAGCTTGTCACGCACGAAACGGCCGTTGACATAGAAATACTGCGAGTCGGCGCGCGCGCGCGCAGCGGTCGGCAAGCCGACGAACCCGTGCAGGCGCAACGGGCCGGCGCTTTCGTCAAGCGGCAGGCGGGCGCCGGCGAACTCGGCGCCGAGGATGTGCGCGCTGCGCTTGTCGACTTCGCTCACGTTCCAGTGTTCGACCGTCTTGCCGTTGTGCGACAGGGAAAACGCGACGTCCGGTCGCGACAGCGCGATGCGCCGCACGACTTCGGCGCAATGGCCGAACTCGGTCTGCTCGGACTTCAGGAACTTGCGCCGCGCCGGCGTGTTGAAATACAGGTCGCGTACGTCTACCGTGGTGCCGAGCGCGCCGGAAGAAGGCGCCACCTGGCTGTGGTGACTGCCGGAGATTTCCCATGCATGCGGCTCCTGCGACGTGCGCGAGGTCAGCGTGAGCTGCGCCACCGATGCGATCGACGCCAGCGCTTCGCCGCGAAAGCCGAGGGTGCCGACGTTTTCCAGGTCCTCCAGGGAGGCAATCTTGGAGGTGGCATGGCGTGCCAGCGCCAGCGGCATCTGCGCGGGCGGGATGCCGCGCCCGTTGTCGGTGATCGCGATGCGCTTGACGCCGCCTTCCTCGAGGCGGATCGTGATCTGCGTGCCACCGGCATCGAGCGCGTTTTCGAGCAGTTCCTTCACCACCGCCGAAGGACGGTCCACCACCTCGCCGGCGGCAATCTGCGAAATCAGGTGGTCGGGAAGGGCCTGGATCGGGCGGGACGGGATATGCGGTGCGTTCATGGCCGAATTATAACGCTGCAAGCCGTTGTGGCCGGCCCGGCAGCAAGGCTGTAAATGTTTGTTCCATCTCTTAATGCCGGGCAAAACGCTGGTGTATGATTCGCCGGTCAGTCAGTGGAGCAAGCATGGATTTTCTGCAATTTTTCGACATGATCCTGCATGTCGACAAATACATGGGCACCTTCATCGCCGAGTACGGCACGATGATATACGTCGTGTTGTTCGCCATCGTGTTTTGCGAAACCGGCCTGGTGGTGTTGCCCTTCCTGCCGGGGGACACCCTGCTGTTCATCGCCGGCGCTTTTTGTGCCTCCGGCGCGATGAATGAATGGCTGCTGATCGCACTGCTGGTGTTCGCCGCGATCAGCGGCAATACCGTCAATTACTGGATCGGCAGCGCGATCGGGCAAAAGGTGTTCACCCACGATTACCGCTGGCTCGACAAGGACGCGTTGCGGCGCACGCACGCGTTCTACGAGAACCACGGCGGCAAGACCATCATTCTGGCGCGCTTCGTGCCGGTAGTGCGCACCTTCGCGCCTTTCGTGGCCGGCGTGTCGGCGATGACCTTCGCCAAATTCCAGTTCTTCAATATCGTGGGCGCGGTGATATGGGTCGCGGGACTCGTCGCCGCCGGCTATTTCTTCGGCAATATTCCCTTGATCCGCGATCACCTGAACACCATCGTGCTGGTGGGCGTCGGCGCCGCGGTGATCCCGGTCGCGCTTGGCGGCATGTGGAAGGTGTACCAGAGGCTGGCAGGCAGCCGGCACTGACGCCCGTCCGGGAAAAAAAAGCGCCGGCATCTTCCGATGCCGGGCGCCTTTGGCGGCCTTGTCCGCGGACCGGCTTACACCGTCGCCGCTTCGATCAATCCCATTTCCGCACTGGACATGAGGCGGTCGATGTCGACCAGGATCAGCATGCGCTGGTCGATGGTCCCCAGGCCGATCAGGTAATCGGTATTGAGCGCGGTGCCCATTTCGGGCGCCGGCTTGATCTGTTCGGGAGCGAGCGTGATCACGTCGGACACGCTGTCGACCACCATGCCGACCACGCGCCCGTTGATGTTCAGGATGATCACCACGGTGAACTGGTCGTAGGTCGGCGTGCCAAGGTTGAACTTGATGCGCATGTCGACGATCGGCACGATGATGCCGCGCAGGTTGACCACGCCCTTGATGAACTCGGGGGCGTTGGCGATGCGCGTCGGCTCTTCGTAGCCGCGCAGTTCCTGTACCTTAAGGATGTGGATGCCGTATTCTTCCTTCCCGAGCGTAAATGCAAGGAATTCGCGGGCGGAGGCGCTGTCGGCGGATTCTGTTGACGGAGCAGCGGCAGTTTGCATCATGATGTCTCGTCCTTATCAAGGAAAACGTCCAGCGTCGCCTTCGCCGAAGGCGGTCGCGGCTTCTGATCAGGGGAAGGAGAATATTTCCCCTTCACAAAAGAGTAGCAGACTCTCGGGCAGTTTGCGACCTTCGAAAAGCAGGCATTCGGCAAATAGCGCGACAGCGTGGTGAAACCGCGGCTGCGGCGGATGTCAAAGTTTTAATTTTGCCGGCGCCGGCTTGACCTGAATCAGGTCATCCGGTTCTTGGCCAGCGGCGGATTCTTCGCAAAGTACTTCCGGATCCCCTTCAGCACCGCATCCGCCATCTGGTCCTGGTAGGCATCGTCGGTCAGCTTCGCTTCCTCTTCCGGATTGGAGATGAACGCGGTTTCGATCAGGATGCTGGGGATGTCTGGTGCCTTCAGCACCGCAAAGCCCGCCTGTTCCACCGCGTTCTTGTGCAGCCGGTTGATGCCGCTGATTTCATTGAGAACCGACTTGCCCACCTTCAGGCTGTCGTTGATCTGGGCCGTGGTCGACAGGTCGAGCAGCACGTGCGCGAGCTGCCGGTCCTGCGTCTTGATGTTGACGCCGCCGATCAGGTCGGCGGCGTTTTCCTTGTTCGCCAGCCAGCGCGCGGCGGTGGAGGAGGCGCCCTTCTCGGACAGGACGAAGACCGAGGAGCCGCGCGCGGTGCTTTCGATCCATGCGTCCGCATGGATCGACACGAACAGGTCGGCCTGCACCTTGCGCGCCTTCTGCACCCGCACATGCAACGGCACGAAGTAATCGCCGTCGCGGGTAAGCATCACCCGCATGTTGGGCTGCTCTTCGATTTTCGCTTTCAGGCGCTTGGCGATCGCCAGCACCACATCCTTTTCCCTGCTGCCGCCGCGGCCGATCGCGCCCGGGTCCTCGCCGCCGTGGCCCGGATCGAGCGCGATGGTGATCATGCGGGTGAGCGTCTGCGGCTTGTCTTCCTTGCTGTCGACCTTGGCCGGCTGGATGTCCGCGTGGGCCACGGCAGGCTGCGCCGGTACCGGCTCCGGCCGCGCTTCCGCAACCGGCGGCTTCGTTTCCGCCGGCTTTGACCATTCCCCCTTCTGGATCAGCGCGGCGATCGGGTCGGGCGGATTGACCGGATAGAGGTCGAAAATCAGGCGGTGCCGGTACTCGCCGACCGGCGCCAGCGTGAATACCTGCGGGTTGACTTCTTCCTTCAGGTCGAACACCAGCCGCACCACGTTCGGCCGGTTCTGGCCGACGCGCACCTGCTTGATGTAGGGATCGTTCGACTGGATCTTGGCGACCAGCTGCTTGAGCGTCGGGTTGAGTTCGAGGCCTTCGATGTCGACCACCAGCCGTTCCGGGTCCTTCACGATGAAGTGGCTGGTCTTGAGCACGCTGTCGTTTTCCAGCGTCACCCGCGTGTAGTCTTCGGCCGGCCACACGCGTACCGCCAGGATCTGGGCGGCGTAGGCTGGCTGCGGGGCGAAAACGGAGAGAAGAAGGGTGCCGCCGGCTTTCAGGAGAGTGCGGCGGGCTTTTGCTTTCACAGATTGGGCGCGAATTTCAGACGGTCGAGGCATTGACAACCCTGGTCGGTCAACCCTTGCAATTCTATATCACGCCCGGCTCCGGAGATGCTCAAAAGCACTTTTATGTCTGGCGCCGGCAACACCCCGGCTGCCTTTTCCGGCCACTCGATCACGCAGACCGTGCGGTCGTTGAAATGCTCGCGGAAACCCGCATCGAGGAATTCCTCCGGGCTGCCCAGGCGATACAGGTCGAAATGGATGACGTCCGCCGCTCGCCCGCCGAGCTGCACGGTATAGGGTTCGGCCAGGGTGTAGGTCGGGCTCTTGACGTGCCCGGCGTGGCCGGCCGCGTGCAGCATCGCCCGGGTGAGCGCGGTCTTGCCGGCGCCGAGGTCGCCGTGCAGGTAGATCGTCAGGCCGGGCGCGAGCGCGCGGGCGAGCGCGGCGCCAAGCGCGGCGGTCCCTTGTTCATCATGCAGGTGAGTCTGGAAGTGCTGCATCTCGTAAAATGGCTGTCTGTGCCGCGAACTCCTCGCGGCAATTTTCGTCTAGTCGGGGAAACCCGCCTGCCATGACTGTTTCCGATAACAATTTGTCCACACTTGCGCTGGCCATCAAGGCCTGGGGCCGCGAACTCGGTTTTGCGGAGATCGGCATCGCCGACGTCGACCTGCGCCACACCGAGGCTGGTTTCCAGGCATGGCTCGATGCCGGCCATCATGGCGACATGGATTATATGGCAGCGCACGGAATGAAGCGCGCGCGGCCGGCGGAACTGGTGCCGGGAACGGTGCGCGTGATCATGGCACGCATGAATTACCTGCCGCGCGAGACGGCTGCGGACTGGCGCGACCGCGAGCTGCAGCGGGCGCAGGATCCGGGCCGGGCGACGATCTCGGTCTATGCGCGCGGCCGCGACTACCACAAGGTCTTGCGCGCCCGCCTGCAGCAGCTGGCCGACCGCATCCGCAATGAGGTCGGCGAATTCGGCTACCGCGTGTTCACCGACTCGGCGCCGGTGATGGAAGTGGCGCTGGCGGAGAAATCCGGCATCGGCTGGCGCGGCAAGCACACGCTGATGCTGAACCGTGAGGCGGGTTCGATGTTCTTCCTCGGCGAGATCCTCACCGACCTGCCGCTGCCGGTCGACGCCCCCGGCGGCGCACATTGCGGGCAGTGCAGCGCCTGCATCGGCGCCTGCCCGACCCAGGCCATCCTCGGCCCCTACCAGCTGGATGCGCGGCGCTGCATTTCCTACCTGACCATTGAGCTGAAGGGCGCCATTCCGCTCGAGCTGCGGCCGCTGATCGGCAACCGTGTGTACGGCTGCGACGACTGCCAGCTGGCCTGCCCGTGGAACAAGTTCGCGCAGCGCTCGGAGCTGCCGGATTTCGACGTGCGCAACGGGCTGGACGAGGCATCGATGGTCGCGCTGTTCGGCTGGGACGAGGCGGAGTTCAACCGCCGGCTGGAGGGCAGCCCGATCCGGCGCATCGGGCATGAGCGCTGGCTGCGCAACCTCGCGGTCGGGCTCGGCAATGCCGCGCGCCAGCGGCGCGGCGACGCGGCGATTGTCGCCGCATTGCAGGCGCGCGCGCAGCACCCTTCGGAAATGGTGCGCGAACATGTGGCATGGGCGCTTGCACAGCACCAGTCCGGCGCTAGCGTGCCAGCGCCAGCCACACCGGCAGGGTGAATACCGACAGTACCGTGCCGCTCGAGATCAGGAATGCGACAAACGGGCCGTTGCCGCCCATGCGGGCGGCCAGCACGTAGGCGCTGGATGCCGTGGGCAGCGCGCAGAACGCGACCGCGACCTGCAGCTGCAGCGGCGGCAGCCCGAGCGAGCGGCCGAGCAGCAGGCCGATCGCCGGCAGCACCAGCAGCTTGACCGACAGGAAATACGCTGCCATCCCCTTCGCCTCATGCAGCCCGGACAGGCGCAGGCCGGCGCCGACGGTGAGCAGGCCGACCGCGATCGAGGCATTGGCCATCCGCGACAGCGTCGCATTGACTACTTCCGGCAAGTGCAGGCCGAGCATGTTGAATGCCATGCCGCTGGCAGTGGCGACGATCAGCGGATTCTTTGCCAGTTCCTGCAGCAGGCCGCCGCTGCGGTGCACCAGCGCGTGAACCGCAGCCATGTTGCAGATCGGGACGGCGAAACCGATGATCAGCGCCATCAGCGAGGTGCCAGGCTCGCCGGCCAGCCGCGACGCGATCGCCAGCGCGATATAGGAATTGAAACGGAAGGCGGTCTGCACGCCGGATTCGAATATCATCGGCGGCCCCCTGAACAGCGGTCTTGCAAGCCAGCCCAGCGCGATCCCCGCCGCTACTGCACCCAGCGCGACCTGCAGCATCTTCCCGGTGGAGCCGAAGTCGAGCGGCGTGCGGGCGGTGGAATAAAACAGCAGCGCCGGGAACAGGAAGTAATAGATCAGCTTTTCGAGGCCGCTCCAGAACGCGGTGCCCCAGTCGGTGAAGCGCATCAGCAGGAAGCCGAGCAGGATCAGCGCGAAATCGGGGAACAGGATGGTGGCAATCGACATGAAGATGAAGCGGCAGGGCAGGGCATGCTAAACCATCCATCTTACCGAGGATCGGCATTTCCCGCCGCCCATGCCGGGCGCCGGCTATTTCAGCAGGCGCGCGAGTTCGACCGCGGTCTTCACGTTCATCTTGTCGAAGATGTGCGCACGGTGGACTTCCACCGTGCGCATGCTGATGCCGAGCTCGTCGGCGATCACCTTGTTCATCTTGCCGGCGAGGATGAGGTCCAGCACTTCGCGCTCGCGCAGCGACAGGGTCGACAGGCGGGTGTGGACCTGGGCGGCCGCGCCTGCCTCGCGCGAGGCGGCCAGCGCTTCTTCCACGCGGTCCATTAGCTTGTTGTCGTTGAATGGCTTTTCAAAGAAATCGAAGGCGCCGCGCTTGAGGGTGTCGACCGCCATCGGCACGTCGCCGTGGCCGGTGAGGAAAATGATAGGCAAGCGCTGGATCAGGCCGCGCGTGGTCAGGGTATCGAACAGCGCCGAACCGCTCATGTCGGGCATGCGCACGTCGAGCAGCACGCATTCGCCCTGCGGGTCGATCGCCGGGCGGGCGTCGAGCGCGGCGAGGAATGCGGCACCGCTTTCATAGGCAGTTGTGGCGATCGAACGCGAACTCGCGAGCCAGGTCAGCGAATCGCGAATTACCTCTTCGTCATCAACGATGTGCAGCATTCAGTCTCCTCAAGTGCGAGCGGACCGGGACTTCGTCCCTTTGTAACCCGTTCGTCATTATAGAGAGGTTGCTGCGCGTACAGTCGAAATTGTTCCTTAATGGCAATAATCCCCGGTTCAATGTTGTTCCGCCGTGCCCGTTTCCGCCACAGTCTCGGCATGCGCCGGCAGCGAGAACCGGAAAACCGTGCCGCCGTCCGGATTGTGCGCGTGGATCAGCGTCCCGCCGTGGAATTCGACTGTGGTGCGGCAGATGTTCAGGCCCATGCCCATGCCTTCCGCCTTGGTGGAGAAGAACGGCGAAAACAGGCGCTCCGCGACTTCCTGCGGAATGCCGTGGCCCTGGTCGATCACGGAGACCGTTACCGCCGGCTGCTCCGCTTCGCCGTCGCGGCCGGCAACAATGCGCAGGATGCGGCGTTCCGGCGCGACATCCTGCATCGCCTCGATCGCGTTGCGCGTGAGGTTGAGCAGCACCTGTTCCAGCATTACGCGGTCGGCGAGCACGTCGGGCAGGCCGGGCGCGACCTGCACCTGGGTGGCGACGAAGAACTGGCGCGCCTGCAGTTCGACCAGCGGGATCACGCCTTCGATCAGCGACTGGATCGCCAGCGGTTCCCGGCTTGGTTCGCGCCGCTTCACGAAGGTATGCACGCTGCGGATGATCTGGCCGGCGCGCTGGGCCTGGGTGCCGGCCTTTTCCAGCGCCGGCTTGAGCAGATCGAGGTCGACCGCGCCGGCCTTCCCGGCACCGTTGTTGATCATGTTCAAGGCGCCGGTGGTGTAGCTGGAGATCGCCGCCAGCGGCTGGTTCAGTTCATGCGCCAGCGTCGATGCGATTTCGCCCATGGTTGCCAGGCGCGCGCTGGCCTGCAGCTTTTCCTGCTGGCGCCGGTTCAGGTCTTCCACCCGCTTGCGGTCTGAAATGTCGAGGATCGACCCCATCCAGCCGGTCTGGCGGCCGCTGTCGTCAACCAGCGGCGATTCGAAGATCAGCACCGGGAAGCGTTCCCCGTTGGAGCGCTGGAACACGGTTTCGAACTGCGGTGTCACGGTGCCGGCCAGCACCTGCGTAAACCGCTGCTTGTACTCGTCCATCGCCTCCGGCGCCCAGTACGGCATGGGCGGCGTCTTGCCGACCAGTTCCTCGGCCGAGATGCCGACCATTGCGCAGAACGCCGGATTGACGTAGGTGATCCGGCCTTCCAGGTCGCGCGCGCGCAGGCCGGTCATCAGCGAATTTTCCATTGCAGTCCGGAATGCGACCTGCTGGCGCAACGCGCCTTCCGCCGCCAGCCGGCGCGTGATGTCGCGCCACAGCGCCCACAGGCTCCACAACAGGCCGAGCGACAGGGCGATTACGGAGGCGACCAGCAGGCTGGGCAGCAGCTTCGGCTCGCCCTTGACGCTGTTGGTGCGCAGCGCCAGCGTGGTGCCGCGCAGGTCGAGCGCACGGCGGTGGGTGTAGACGCTGCGTCCCGGGCCGCCGGCGGCTCGCCTTTCGATCACGGCGTCGTCCTGGTCGGTCAGCACGATCTCGTTGTCCTGCGCGAACCACCATGGAATCAGTTCGTTCAGCAGGCTCGATACCGAGTAGCTGGCCACGACGCTGCCGAGATAGGTGTCGCCGGCAAAGACCGGGACGTGGTAGTCCAGCATCACCGGGCCGGCGCCGCCGGGCGGCGACCCTGGCGCGCTGTAGAGGGCGCTGCGCGTCTCGCGGGCCTGTTCTGCGGCGATACGCGACGCGGTCGGATACTCGCGCAGCTTCGGCTGCGTATCGTCCGTGGAGACGACCGGGTTGCCCTCGGAATCGAACTGGGCGATTCGCGCCAGTTCGCGATTGTTGCGGATCATCGCCGTCAGCCGGTCGCGCAGCCGTTTCTCGGACAGGTAGCCGGACGCCATTTCGCTGGCGATCATGCGCAGGCTTTCTTCATTGCGCCCGAGCTGGAAGCGGATCGTCTGTTCCACCCATAGCGTATCGGCGATCAGCTGCTCCTGGCGCTCGTTGGCTTCCATGCGCTGCGCCTGCCACGGCAGCCACAGCAGCGTCGACAGGAACAGCAGCACCAGCAGGATGGGCAGGGTCCAACGCCATGCCTGGCGCCGGTTGCGGGCGAGGGTGCGGAATTTGCGGCGGGCGTTTTCAAGGATCATGGAGGAGCAGGCCTGGGATGTTTCAGATCAGTGTAGTGCAAACCAGGAGCGGCCCGGCTGGCAGCCAGTTGTGGTTATCCACAGTTGTAGGGGAAGTAACAGCTGCGGACAATGCGGTACACGGATCGAAAAAGTTTCGACATCCTGTGCCCGACCAAATAAATGGAGACCTTCATGAAACTCAAAACCCTGGTTTTTGCCCTGACTGCCGCTGCCGTGATGAGCACCAACGCCTACGCGCAGGCACCCATCATCATCAAGTTCAGCCACGTCGTCGCGAACGACACGCCCAAGGGCAAGGCAGCAGAACGCTTCAAGGAACTTGCCGAAAAGGCAACCAAGGGCCGGGTGAAGGTCGAGGTCTACCCGAACAGCACGCTGTACAAGGATAAGGAAGAACTTGAGGCCCTGCAACTTGGCGCGGTGCAAATGCTGGCGCCGTCGCTGGCCAAGTTCGGTCCGCTCGGCGTGAAGGAATTCGAGGTGTTCGACCTGCCGTACATCTTCCCGAACAAGGACGTGCTGTACCGCGTCACCGAAGGCCCGATCGGCAAGGACCTGCTCAAGAAGCTGGAGCCGAAGGGCATCACCGGCCTGGCCTATTGGGACAATGGTTTCAAGGTCATGTCCGCCAACAAGCCGCTGCGCAATCCGGACGATTTCAAGGGCCTGAAGATGCGCATCCAGTCGTCCAAGGTGCTCGACGCGCAGATGCGCCAGCTCGGCGCCAATCCGCAGGTGATGGCCTTCTCCGAGGTTTACCAGGCACTGCAGACCGGCGTGGTCGACGGCACCGAGAACCCGCCGTCCAACCTGTACACGCAGAAAATGCATGAAGTACAAAAGCAGGTGACGGTGTCTAACCATGGTTACCTGGGCTATGCGGTGATCGTCAACAAGAAGTTCTGGGACGGCCTGCCGGGCGATGTCCGCACCGCGCTGGAAGGCGCGATGAAGGACGCCACCCGCTACGCCAACGCGATCGCGCAGCAGGAAAACGACATGGCGCTGGATGCGGTGCGCAAGTCCGGCAAGACCGAAGTCTACGTGCTCAACGACAAGGAGCGCGATGCATGGCGCAAGGCGCTGCTGCCGGTGCAGAACGCGATGGCCGGCCGTATCGGCGCGGATCTGATCAGCGCCGTCAACAAGGAATCGGCCGCGCTCGGCTTCAAGCAGTAATAGCAATACCAACGGGAGAGGGCACGGCGACGGCCGTGCCGACATGAAAAAGTCCGGCCCGCTCCCGGCCGGACAATACAGGAGAAGACATGAAATTCCTTGATCACCTTGAAGAATGGTTGATCGCCTTTCTGATGGGGGCGGCGACCATCGTCATTTTTATCGCCGTTATCCACAGGTATGCGTCCGGCATGCCGATCCCGGGACTGCAGGACTGGCTCATCCAGCTCAATACCAGCTGGGCGCAGGAACTCACCATCTATATGTTCGTGTGGATGGCAAAATTCGGCGCGGCCTATGGCGTGCGCACCGGCATTCACGTCGGCGTCGACGTCCTGATCAACCGCATGGATACGCCTTGGCGCAACAAATTCATCGTCTTCGGTCTGCTCTCCGGCGCGCTGTTTACCGGCATCGTCGGCACCCTCGGCGCGAGCTTCGTGTACGAGCTCAGCCACCACTCCAGTACCTCCGAAGTGCTGGAACTGCCGATGTGGATGGTGTATTCCGCCATTCCGCTCGGTTCCTACCTGATGTGCTTCCGCTTCCTGCAGGTGGCCTGGAACTTTATCAAAACAGGTGATTTGCCCAAGCATGACGTGTCGCATGTGGAAGGCCTTGAAAACGAAGACCTTGCCGGGAGCCGTGTATGAACGCAGCAATTATTTTCGTCCTCCTGCTGGTCCTGATGCTGACCGGCATGCCGATTTCGATCTCGCTCGGCCTGACGGTTCTGACCTTCCTGTTCACGATGACCGAGGTGCCGATCGAATCGGTTGCGCTGAAACTGTTTACCGGCATCGAAAAGTTCGAGATCATGGCGATCCCGTTCTTCATCCTGGCCGGTAACTTCCTGACCCACGGCGGCGTCGCGCGGCGCATGATCGGGTTCGCCACTTCGATGGTCGGCCACTGGCACGGCGGCCTCGCGCTGGCGGGCGTGATGGCCTGCGCGCTGTTCGCCGCAGTGTCCGGTTCCTCGCCGGCGACGGTGGTGGCGATCGGCTCGATCATCCTGCCGGCGATGGTGCGCCAGGGTTACCCGAAAGGTTTCGGCGCCGGCGTGATCACGACTTCGGGTGCGCTCGGCATCCTGATCCCGCCGTCGATCGTGATGGTGATGTATTCGGTGTCCACCAATACCTCGGTCGGCAAGCTGTTCATGGCGGGCGTGATTCCGGGCCTGATGCTGGCGACGCTTCTCGGCCTGACGACCTGGGTGCTGGCAAAAAAGAAGAACTATCCGCGCATGCCGAAGGCTTCCTGGAGCGAGCGCTTCACGGCGTTCCGCAAGAGCGCCTGGGGCCTGCTGCTGATCGTCATCGTGATGGGCGGCATCTACACCGGTGTCTTTACGCCGACCGAGGCGGCCGCGATGTCGGCGGTGTATGCCTTTGTTATTGCAGTCTTCGTGTACAAGGACATGACCCTGAAGCAGGTGCCGAAGGTGCTGCTCGACTCGGCATCCATGTCGGCGATGCTGCTGTATATCATCACCAACGCGGTGCTGTTCTCGTTCCTGATGACCAGCGAAAACATTCCGCAGGTAATGGCTGGCTGGATCATGGACAAGGGCTTCGGCGTGATCACCTTCCTGCTGGTGGTGAACATCCTGCTGCTCCTGGCCGGCAACGTGATGGAGCCGTCGTCGATCGTGCTGATCATGGCGCCGATCCTGTTCCCGGTGGCGATGCAGCTCGGCATCGATCCGGTGCACTTTGGCATCATCATGGTGGTCAACATGGAAGTCGGCATGTGCCATCCGCCGGTGGGCCTGAACCTGTATGTGGCGTCCGGCATCACCAAGATGGGTATCACCGAGCTGACGGTGGCCGTGATGCCGTGGCTGCTGACCATGCTCGGTTTCCTGGTGCTGGTCACTTACGTGCCGCAGATCTCGCTGTGGCTGCCGAATCTGCTGTTCAGCTGATACCGGCAGATCCGGAACAAGGCGCGCCGAAGGGCGCGCCTTTTTTTTTGCCGGTACTGCATTTGCGGTATGGAATGCAGTGCGCGCGCCTCCTATGATGGTTAGACGTATAGGGTGCGTCGCCGAACAATAACAACAGCGACGCGCTGCGCTGCACACCCCCGTGATGCGGTCGTTTTCGAGGAGGCGAAAATGGATAAGGCTGGAACGTCGATGCAGCGCGTGCTGCAGCCTGCAATGTGCTGGATGGACCGCATGCGCTTTCTGCCCAAGTCGGTGCTCATTGCTTCTCTGGTAGGCGTACCCTTGCTGGTGCTGTTCGTGCTGCTGCAGCGTGAACTGATGGCAAGCGCCGATTTCGCTGCGCGGGAGCGCGCGGGGGTCCAGTACGTCAATGAGCTGCTGGTGCTGAATGCGCTGGCGCAGTCTGCACGGGCGCACGGCAATGCGGCGCACGGGAGCGGCGATGCCGAGGTGCGCGCCGCCCATGCGGAAGCCCGGGCACGCGTCGAGGGACAATTGAAGAAGCTTGAATCTGCGGCGCGGCTGCCGGGAGAGCTCGGCCTGGAGGCGGAAGGGCGATCGCTGCGCCAGCGCTGGCCACGGAGCGAGACGCCGGACGATGACGGCTATCGCGCCTTCGTGTCCGAACTGCAGAAGCACATCGAGCTGGCGGCGGGCCGGTCGAACCTGGCGATGGACCCGGAGGCGGACTCCTTCCGGCTTGCCGGCGCGGTCACCTCGTCCCTTGTCGCGCTGGCGGCCGACCTTGGCGATATTCGCAGCATGACGGCCGCCGCGGTGGCGCGCCAGGAAATCACGCTGCAGGAGGCGCGCAAGGTATCGGAGCTCGGCGTGCTCGGCCGGCGCGCGTATGCCGAAGCGATTGCGGATATCGATGCCGCGTTCGCGCTGAACCCGGCGCTGGCAACGCAGCTGGCGGCAGCGCGCCGCCGGCTCGAGAATGCCAGGGAGATGCTGGCGGCGCATGCCGGCGACCTGTCCAACAGCCCGCTGTTCCAGCTGCCGGTGCCGGAATACCTGAAGCAGACGGCAGCAGGCACCGACGCCGTGTCCGAGCTCGCCGCGCAAGCCTCGTCCAGCCTCGACCGGCTGCTTGCCGAGCGGCATGAGGGCATCCGGCGCAAGCAGCTGCTGGCCTATGTGCCCATTGTCCTGTCCGCGCTTGTCGCCGTGTATTTCATGCTCGCTTTTTACGCCTCCTTCCGCCGGTCGCTTACCGTGCTCGAGGTTTCGGTCACGCGCATGCGCCATGGCGACCTCGAGCCGGACCCGCCGGTGCGGGCCAAGGATGAGCTGGGCGAAATTCTGCGGCAGGTGGGCGACATGAAACAGCATCTGGCGCATATGATCGGCGACGTGCGCGACAGCGCCGCGCTGATCGACAGCGGCGCACACGAGATTGCCGCGGGAAATACCGACTTGTCGGCCCGCACCGAGGCGCAGGCCGGGTCGCTGGAAAAGACGGCATCGTCGATGGAGCAACTGACCGGAACGGTCAAGGAAAACGCGGAAAGCGCGCACGAGGCAAACCGGCTGGCGATGTCGGCATCCGACGTGGCGTCGCGCGGCGGCGCGGTGGTCGGGCAGGTGGTCAGCACCATGGGTGCAATCAAGGAAAGCTCGCGCCGGATCGCGGACATCATTGGTGTGATCGACGGCATCGCATTCCAGACCAATATCCTCGCACTCAACGCCGCGGTGGAGGCGGCGCGCGCCGGCGACCAGGGGCGCGGTTTTGCCGTGGTGGCGGCGGAAGTGCGCTCGCTGGCGCAGCGTTCTGCGGCGGCGGCCCGGGAAATCAAGGTGCTGATCGGGGATTCGGTGGAAAAGGTCGACGCCGGCAGCGTGCTGGTCGACCAGGCCGGCAGCACGATGGCCGACATCGTGACCTCGGTGCGGCACGTCGCTGACATCATGAACGACATTTCTCAGGCAAGCCGGGAACAGAGCGTCGGTATCGAGGCGGTGAACCGCGCCATCAGCGAAATGGATGCGATGACCCAGCAGAACGCAGCACTCGTCGAACAGGCGGCGGATGCCGCACGCAGCATGCAGGAACAGGCGACGCTGCTGGCACAGGCGGTATCGGTATTCAAGCTCGATACGACGCCGGTGCTTGCCGCTCCTGTCAGGAAGCTGTCGACAAGAGGTGTGCGCCCCAGCACACTTGCCGTGACGCTACGGACAGCCGAATGGGAAACCTACTGAACCGCCGGTAATGCTTCCGTGATAAGCTTGCGCCGGATTCAACGGGAACTTCCGGCGACATGTCTGTCTAGTATTCTGGGTGCCCGACGGGCAATTTCCGGAGCGCCGTCTACTTGACAGGCCGGGCAAAGCTTGCGCCACAGCGGCTGCCGTCATTGCCTCCCGCCGGGTCCGACATAACCAAATTCCGGCTTCACATTCATTTCATCGACATGGACGATCCTCAATTCTGGCTGGCGGTCCTGCAGATCATCGCCATCGACGTCGTGCTGGGCGGCGACAACGCGGTGGTTATCGGCCTTGCCTGCCGGCGCCTGCCCGAGCGGCAGCGCAAACTGGGCATTCTCTGGGGGATGGCGGGCGCAATCGGCTTGCGCGTCATCCTGATCATGTTCGCCGTCACGCTGCTGGCGGTGCCCTATCTCAAGCTCGTCGGCGCGGCTCTCCTGCTGTGGATCGGCATCAAGCTGCTGCTGCCGGAAGACGAAGGCGGCGATCATCAGATCGAGGCGGGCGCCACGCTGGCCGCCGCGATCAAGACCATCATTGTCGCGGATGCGGTCATGAGCCTGGACAACGTGATCGCGATCGCCGGCGCCGCCGGGGATAGCAAGGCGCTGGTCGTGTTTGGCCTGCTGATGAGCATTCCGATCATCATGCTGGGCAGCCAGCTGGTGATCAAACTGATGGATCGCTTCCCTATCGTGATCGTGGCCGGCGGCGCGCTGCTCGGCTGGATCGCGGGCGGCATGGCAGTCACCGACAAGGCCGTGAACGAATACCTGGGAGCAGTGTTCCCGGCGTCGAGCTGGCTGGGGCCGGTCGCGGGCGCGCTCATCGTCATTGCCGCAGGCAAGCTGCTGGCCGCGCGCGCCGGCAAGAAGGGCGAGGAGCAACTGGAGGACCTGGCGGCGAAACAGCCGGCGGCCGGGCGAAGCGACGCCGAGTAGGCAGCGCCGGCTGGTGGCGGACATGCATATTTCCGGAGAAACAAGATGCTGAAAGTACTGTTGGCTGTTGATGGTTCCGAAAACGCCTTGCGTGCGGGCGACGCCGTCATCCGGCGCGCGCGGGAGGCCAAGGGCGGTTACGAGGTCCATCTGGTAAATGTGCAGCACCCCCTGCACGGCGGCATCAGCACCTTCGTCAACCAGGCGCAGATCAAGGACTATCATCACGACGAAGGCATGCGCGCACTGGCGCCGGCGCGCGAGAAGTTCGACGCGGCCGGCATCCCCTGCGAGGTGCATCTGTTCGTCGGCGAACCGGCGCAGGTCATCGCACGCTACGCAAGGGAGCAGGGATTCGATGAGATCGTCATCGGAACCCGCGGCCTGACGCCTGTTGCCGGCCTGGTGCTCGGCTCGGTGGCATCCAAGATCGTTCATCTGGCCGAGGTGCCGGTCCTGCTCGTCAAGTAAATTTCCCCATCCAGGTTGCTTTTCCGCTGCTTGAGACCACTGCGCCCGCGGCTGGTGAAGCCGGTTCGATACGGGCAAGCGCTGGCTCGACGAGGCGGATATGATTTATGCTGGCAATGAAAGGCAGTACATCATGCAAGCATCCCAGAACAGCGATTTGTTTTCCGCCATCGTCGAGGCGCCGTTCGGCGCCATCGGCATCCGTGCCGAGCCGGGCGTCATCCGCGAGCTGGTCTACCTGCCGCGCACCTTCAGCGAAAAGGCGCCGGACGACGCGCTGTCCGAGCGCGCCGCGCAACAGGTGCAGCGTTACCTGCGGGAGCCGGATTTCCGCTTCGAGCTGCCGCTGGCGGCAGTCGGTACCGCATTCCAGCGCCGGGTGTGGGAGGTGATTTCCGCCATTCCGCGCGGCGACGTGCTGACCTACGGCCAGGTGGCGAAGGCGTTGCGGTCGGCGCCGCGCGCGGTCGGCCAGGCTTGCGGCGCGAACTGGTTTCCGCTGGTGATCCCCTGCCATCGCGTTACCGCGTCCGGCGGCCTCGGCGGTTTTTCCAATCATGACGACGAGACCGGTTTCCACCTTGGCGTCAAGCGCTGGCTGCTCGCGCACGAAGGCGTCGCAGGCTATCGATGACCGACGCATTGACGACCAACCAGGCGGCGGTCGATGAATTCTGCGACACCTTGTGGCTCGAGGACGGGTTGTCGAAGAACACCCTGGATGCGTACCGGCGCGACATGAACTTGTTTGCCGCCTGGCTGCACAAGGAGCACGGCAAGACACTGTATGCGGCCGAAGCGGCCGACATCAACGGCTACTTTGCCGCACGTCATGCACAGACCAAGGCGACGTCCGCCAACCGCCGGCTCGCCGCGCTGAAGCGTTTCTACCAGCTGGCTTTGCGCCAGCATCGCGTCACGGCCGATCCCTGCCTCCGGATCAAATCGGCCAAACAGCCGCCGCGTTACCCCAAGACCTTGTCGGAAGCGCAGGTGGAAGCACTGCTAGCCGCACCGGACGTCAATACCCCGCTCGGTTTGCGCGACCGCACCATGCTCGAACTCATGTATGCCAGCGGACTGCGCGTATCGGAACTGGTGTTGCTCAAGACAATCGAACTCGGCATGAACGAAGGCGTGCTGCGCATTACCGGCAAGGGCAGCAAGACGCGCCTGGTTCCATTCGGCGAGGAGGCGCGTTCCTGGATCGAGCGGTATCTGCGTGCCGGGCGTCCGGCGATCCTGGGCGGCCAGGCGGATGACGCCTTGTTCGTCACCGCGCGCGGCGCGGCGATGACGCGCCAGATGTTCTGGACGCTGATCAAGAAGTACGCGCTGCGTGCGGCGATCAATGCCCCGCTTTCGCCGCATACGCTGCGCCATGCGTTCGCGACCCACTTGCTCAATCACGGCGCCGACCTGCGCGTGGTGCAATTGCTGCTGGGGCACGCCGACATTTCAACCACGCAGATCTACACGCACGTTGCACGCGAACGGCTGAAGAAACTGCACGCGCTGCATCATCCGCGCGGATAGGATACGGAATGAAGATTCTGCTGAATGTCATCGGAAGCATCGCCGTCGTGCTTGCGATCCTCGGCATCTTCCTTCCCTTGCTGCCGACCACGCCCTTCCTGCTGCTTGCTTCCGCTTGTTACCTGCGCGGTTCCGAGCGCATGCACCGCTGGCTGCGCAATCACCGGCTGTTCGGCGAATACCTGCGCAACTTCGAGGACAATCGCGCACTCCCGCTGCGCGCGAAGGTCGTCACCCTCGTCCTGCTCTGGGCATCGATGGCCTATTCGATTTTCGTGGTCGAGATGTTATTGCTCAAGGTCATGCTGCTTGTGATCGCCATCGGCGTGACGATCATGATCCTTCGCATGAAAACGCTGGAAACCACCAGGCCCGGACGCGACTCAGAATGACGCATCGCCAACGGGTGTGATTGCCACCCGTGCGCTCACTTCATGAGGAAATCGATGATCACACGCATCTGGCGCGGTTGGACCAGCAGGCAGAACGCCGCCGCCTATCAGGACTTGCTGCTCAATGAAATCTTTCCCGGGATCGAGGCGCGCAAGATTGCCGGTTTCCGCGGCATTTCCCTGTTGCGCCGCGAGATGGTCGATGAAGTCGAATTCGCGACCATCATGTGGTTCGACTCGATCGACGCGGTGAAGGATTTTGCCGGTCAGCATTACGAAACCGCAGTCGTGCCGCCGAAGGCGCGCGCGGTACTTGCGCGCTTCGATACCAGTTCCGCGCATTACGACACGGTGGTTCCGGCGCCGCTCGCGTGAAGGCTGTGGCGCGGCTGGCACACGGATCGAATAGCGCCCGATTCCCTTGCTTAATCTCAATTTGCAGCAAGGCTGGCGTTGGTACATTGGAAGCACGGTGAATTTTTTCCGGATGAGCGCTATGGAAAGCCTACGTACCATTTCTTATATTCTTCTAGTGGCCGCCACATTCGCGGCGACCTATCTGGTCACTCACATCTGAATCCTGCGCCGGGCTGGGGCACGTCGTCGGCCGGTCGCATCATGTCTCCTCGCAGCGCAGGCAGCCGTGGATGGGGTGCCGCGCGCCCGATCATCTTCCTGTCCGTGTTGCTGTGCAGTGCTCCCGCCGCGCAGGATGGGCTGCTGAAGAACTGGTTCAATGATCCGTTTTTCGCGATTGCCGACGGCATGCCCGGCTGTCCCCGGCCGCGCGGCCCGCTGCTGACGGAAACCGAAATGAAAGCCGAGTCGCATTCGCGCGCGGAGCGGGGCACGAGCTGCTGGATGGCGGGCACCTGCAAGAAACCGAATGCCTACCTCTTTGATGCGGCGATCGCCAGCGAGATCCGGGCGCGCGTGCCGCCATACCCCGACGACAGCCTGTGGATCACAGTGCAGCGGCGCTGGGTCTGGGTCGACGGCTGCGTCGCCGACGCCTCGCGCGCCGCCGAACTGGAAGCGCTGCTGAAGTCGGTGCCCGATGTCGAGCATGTCCTCGTCAACGTGATGCAGGGGACGAACGGCAAGCCGCCGTACAGGACGCTGCCTTGATCGCGCAGACGAAAAAAACGGGCCGCGAATGCGGCCCGTTTCCGTTTGCTTCAGGGTGAGATTACTTGCGCGCGCGGCTGGCGGTCTTTTCCGTCGCCTGCGAGAACTGGCTGACTGCCGAATTCATGTTCGCTTCCATGACTTCGACCGCCTGCTTGGTGGTCCTGCTGAACTGCTCGTAACCTGCGTTGGCGTTACCGATCGCAGACTTGAACATTGCGATCACGTTCTCGGAACCGGCAGGCGCGCTCTTGGACACGTCGTCGACCAGCGCGGAAAACTTGCGGCCGGTTTCGGCGATCTGCTCTTCCGCGGTGCGGGTGAGTTCCGCCTGCACGCTGGTGGCGATGCCAGCCAGGTGACGGCCGTACGCGATTGCCTTGGCGGCGGTCGGCTGTGCCTGCGCGGCGGTCAGGGAAAAGAATTCCTGCGGGTCCTTGGCCGACAGCAGCTGACGGGCGGCGATGGAAGAATCCTCGAGCGACGCCTTGGCTACATTCAGGTTCAGGTCAACCACCTTTTCCATGCTCTCGAATGCCTTGCTGGTCAGGTTGGTGAGAAGAGACAGCTGGGCTTCCAGATTGGTCTTGGCAACGTTGGAAAACTGTTCGGGAATGGTAAACATGGATCGCTCCTTTTGATATATGCGGTATGGGTTAGGCAAACACGTTATTGTGCGCTGCAACAATTCCTATTTTATGGGCGCGGCATCCTAAGTCAAGTGGTTTTTGTGCGCCGCACAAAAATATATTTCGTCGCAAGGGAAGATGATGCTGGCGAGAAATCAGGATTGTCCGGCAACCGCATCGTGCCCACTTTCCATACGCGGTCGCCAATCAGAGTTGGCTTTTTAACACATGCCGCTTCTTCAGGCTTTAGTCAGCAAGGAGAATCGACAAGTTCATTGATTTTTCTCAAGCGCTGGCCTGCGTTGCACTTCGTCCGGCCGTTTCCCTGCTGCCTGCCCGGAACCGGCATTCAACCCCGATCCTGTTAGCGCTTGCATTGCCGGACCCGCAATCAAATTTCTTTCCCATCCCTGCAAGGATGGACGACCGCGTGCGGCACATATCGTCTCCGCTGCCGGCGTGAAGGCTTCATGACAAAAGCGCAAGCCCGGCCGCAAACACCGCTTCTTGTTGCATAATGTCGCCAATTTTTTGGCGCGGACGATGGCAAAGAAAGAACACATTTCGGAGACCCCGGCGACGCAGTTCCTGCGCAAGCAGGGCATTGCGTTTTCCGAGCATCCGTATGAATACGAAGAGCATGGCGGCACCGCGGTGTCGGCGCGCGAACTCGGCGTCGACGAGCACCACGTGATCAAGACCCTGATCATGCAGGACGAGGCGGCCAAGCCGCTGGTGGTGCTGATGCACGGCGACCGCAAGGTGTCGACCAAGAACCTGGCACGTCAGATCGGCTGCAAGTCGGTCGAACCATGCAAGCCGGAAGTCGCGAACCGGCATTCCGGCTACCTGGTCGGCGGTACCTCGCCGTTCGGCACCCGCAAGGCGATGCCAGTGTACGTCGAGGAAAGCATCCTCGCGCTCGACAAGATTTACATCAACGGGGGCCGGCGCGGCTACCTGGTCGGAATCGATCCGAAGGTGCTCGCCAAGGTGCTGCCGGTGAAGGCGGTCAGTTGCGCTCTGGAAGACTGACGCCATCCATTTGAAAGGGAGAGAATGAATACAGTGCTGTTTGCGGTCCTTGCCTACCTGATCGGCTCGGTGTCTTTCGCGGTCGTGGTCAGCAAGCTGTTCGGCCTGGCGGATCCGCGCACCTACGGTTCGAAGAACCCGGGTGCAACCAACGTGCTGCGTAGCGGCAACAAGGCAGCCGCGGTTCTGACGCTGCTGGGCGACGGCGTCAAGGGCTGGTTCGCGGTCTGGCTGGCGCAGCGTTACGCGGAACAGTACGGCGTGGGCGACGACGGCATCGCGCTGGTGGCAATCGCCGTCTTTCTCGGCCACCTGTGGCCGGTGTTCTTCCGCTTCGAGGGCGGCAAGGGCGTGGCGACCGCGCTCGGCGTGCTGCTCGGGCTGAATGTCTGGCTCGGCCTGGCGACCTTCATCAGCTGGCTGGTCATTGCCTACGCATTCCGCTATTCCTCGCTGGCCGCGCTGGTGGCCAGCATCTTCGCACCTTTCTATTACGGCTTGCTGTTCGGTACCGACATCATCCTGCTCGCAGTGCTGGCGATGAGCGGCCTGCTGATCTACCGCCACAAGCAGAACATCGGCAACCTGATGGCGGGCAAGGAAAGCAGGATCGGCAGCAAGAAGAAATAGAGAACGCCGTTCAGGAGGCACGCGTCCGCACCGCGATCGGTGCTGGTTATGAAAGGAGCCCCGCATGTTTATCGGTCATTTCGGCATCGGCTTCGGCGCGAAGGCGGCAACTCCGGGCATTTCCCTCGGCACGCTGTTCCTGGCAGCGCAGTTCCTCGACCTGCTGTGGCCGACGCTGCTCCTGCTCGGCGTGGAGACGGTGCGCATCGCGCCGGGAAACGGTTCGCTGACGCCGCTGGTATTCGAGCATTATCCGTTTTCGCACAGCCTGCTTGCGGTGCTTGCCTGGGCAGCGGCAGCGGCGCTGCTCTACGGCGCGCTGCGGCGCGAGTGGCGTGGCGCGCTGCTGATGGCGCTGCTGGTGGTCAGCCACTGGCTGCTTGACGCAATCGTGCACCAGCCTGACCTTCCGCTGTATCCCGGCAGTGCCACCTTCGTCGGCCTGAACCTGTGGGCGTCGCTGCCGAAGACGCTCGCGATCGAATTGCCGCTCTTCGGCTTCGGCGTCTGGCTGTATGCGCGCAGCACCCGCGCGCAGGATGCGGCGGGCAAGTGGGGGTTCTGGTCGCTGGTCGCCTTCCTGTTGCTGATCCATGCCGGCAATCTTTTCGGCGAACCGCCGCCGAGCAGCGATGCGATTGCCTGGGTCGGCCAGGCGCAGTGGCTGCTCGTGCTCTGGGGCTATTGGGTGGACCGGCACCGCCGGCCGGCGGCGCGCGGATAATCAGACGGTGCGCAGTTCTTCCAGCGGCCAGCGCGGCCGCACATTGAACGCGTAATCGCGTTTTGCCGCATCCGGATTGATCTGCAGCCGCATCGCGCCGGCGAACGCGATCATCGCGCCGTTGTCGGTGCAGAACTCCAGCTCCGGATAGAACACCCGGAAGCGCCGCTTTTGCGCCGCTGCGTTCAGCGCTTCGCGCAGCTGGTGGTTCGCGCCCACACCGCCGGCGATCACCAGCCGCTTCAGGCCGGTTTCCTTGAGCGCGGCGAGGCATTTCGCGACCAGCACGTCGACGATCGCATCGACGAAGGCGCGTGCGATATTCGCCTTGTCCTGTTCGCAGATGTTGACGACCTGGCTCTTCACCAGCGTCAGCACCGCCGTCTTCAGGCCGGAAAAACTGAAGTTCAGGTCCTTCGAATGCAGCATCGGACGCGGCAGCTTGTAGACGCCGGGGTCGCCGAATTCGGCCAGGCGGGAAATGGCAGGTCCTCCGGGATAACCCAGGCCGAGCAGCTTGGCCGACTTGTCGAAGGCTTCGCCGGCCGCATCATCCATGGTTTCCCCCAGCAGAGCATACTGGCCGACGCCGTCCACCCGCATGAGCTGCGTGTGGCCGCCCGAGATCAGCAGCGCAACGAACGGGAAGGCCGGCGGATCCTTTGCCAGCAGCGGCGACAGCAGGTGGCCTTCGAGATGATGCACCCCGAGCACCGGCCGGTCGAGCGCGAGGCCGAGGCCGCAGGCGACAGACGCGCCGACCAGCAGCGCGCCGGCCAGCCCCGGCCCCTGGGTGTACGCAATGGCGTCGACCGCGCTGCGCGGCAGGTCGGCCCGGGCCAGCACCTGTTCCAGCAGCGGAATGGCGCGGCGGATGTGATCGCGCGACGCCAGCTCGGGCACCACGCCACCGTATTCTTCATGCATCGCCACCTGCGAATGCAGCGCATGCGCAAGCAGGCCGCGTTGTGTGTCGTACAACGCGATGCCGGTTTCGTCACAGGAGGATTCGACGCCGAGGACAAGCATGGGATGGAAGGCGGGATGGCAAGCTTCTTGCAAACCTCTATTTTAAAGGATTCGCGCAGGGAGGTTTACCGGTATGACAGATTCCACACAGCTGAAGATCGTCGTCATCAATTCGCTGGTCGCGCCGGCGGGAGCGGACGAGGCGGCGCGCACGCAGGCCGAACGCGCGCGCCAGCTGCGCATCGGCCTGCTGGAGAGCGGCTACAACATCCTCGCCGCGCTGCCGCCCGATGCCGGCCTGGCAGAGCAGATCGCGCAGCTGCAGCCGGACGTGATCATCGTCGACGAACAGTCCGATGCGGCGCTGAAGAAGGTGGTTGCCGCCACCGCCGGCGCGCGCCGCCCGATCGTCTGCTTCACCGAGGACAAGGACCGCGACAGGATGCATGCCGCGATCGAGGCCGGCGTGTCCGCCTATGTCGTCGCCGGCCTGTCTTCGGACCGCGTGAAGGCGGTGCTGGACGTCGCCATCGCGCGCTTCGAGGTTGACCAGAAGCTGCGCCATGAATTGTCGGAAACCCGGCTCAGGCTGGCCGAACGCAAGGTGATCGAGCGCGCCAAGGGCTTGCTGATGGAGCGCCATGGCTGCACCGAGGACGAGGCATACAGGAAGCTGCGCCGGCTGGCGATGGACAAGAACCTGAAACTGTCCGAAGTGGCGCAGCGCATGCTCGATGTCGCCGACCTGCTCATTTGAGCGCCCTGTTTTAATGCAACGCACGAAAGCAGTGCGCGCAAAGGGGGAAGGTTCGCGGCAAATTTGTAGGAAAGACACCGACAAGGCTGGCACGCCAATTGCAATGAAAGGCATGGCGCCAACGATGGCGCAAAAGGATTTGATGCCGTCCTGACCAATGCTGGCCGGGACGGTACAGGACAAAGGCGTCCGCGCATGCGACCGACACTCGCATGGCGGGCGCCTTTCTTTTTGCCGGTTTCGACAACACGCATGAGGACGTCATGACTACAAAGACCAACCTGACCCGCCGCGGCATCATCAAGGCAGGCGCTGCAATGAGCGCAGCCGCCTTCGGGGGATTGGCGACCCAGGGAGTATGGGCTGCCGGCAGCGACAAGCCGGAAAAGGAGGAAGTGAAGGTCGGCTTCATTCCGCTGACCGACTGCGCATCGGTGGTGATGGCATCGGTGCTCGGCTTCGACAAGAAGTACGGCATCCGCATCGTGCCGACCAAGGAAGCTTCCTGGGCGGCGGTGCGCGACAAGCTGGTCAACGGCGAGCTGGACGCGGCGCATGTGCTGTACGGCCTGGTCTACGGCGTGCACCTCGGGCTGTCCGGGCCGAAGAAGGACATGGCGATGCTGATGACGCTGAACCACAATGGCCAGGCGATCACGCTGTCGAAGAAGCTCGCCGACAAGGGCGCGGTGGACGGCCCCTCGCTGGCGAAGCTGATGCAGGCCGACAAGCGTGAATACACTTTTGCGCAGACCTTCCCGACCGGCACCCATGCGATGTGGCTGTACTACTGGCTGGCCGCGCACGGCATCGACCCGATGAAGGACGCCAAGATCATCACCGTGCCGCCGCCGCAGATGGTCGCCAACATGCGGGTGGGGAACATGGACGGCTATTGCGTGGGCGAGCCATGGGGCCATCGCGCGATCATGGACGGCATCGGCATCACCGGCGTGACCACGCAGGATATCTGGAAGGACCACCCGGAAAAGATCCTCGGCACCACCGCCGAATGGGTGAAGAAATATCCGAACACCGCGCGCGCGATGACCGCTGCCGTGCTCGATGCCGGCCGATGGATCGACGCCGGCTTGCAGAACAAGATGAAGATGGCCGAGACGGTGGCCGACAAGTCCTATGTCAATACCAGTGTCGATGCGATCAACCAGCGCATCCTTGGGCGCTACCAGAACGGTCTGGGCAAGACCTGGGACGACCCGAACCACATGAAGTTTTTCAACGACGGCTACGTGAACTTTCCCTACCTGTCGGACGGCATGTGGTTCCTCACCCAGCAGCGCCGCTGGGGCTTGTTGAAGGAGGAGGTCGATTACCTCGCCGTGGCGCGGCAGGTCAACCAGATCGACCTGTACAGGGATGCGGCCAACATGGCCAAGGTCAGCGTGCCGAAGGAGGCAATGCGCAGCGCAAAGCTGATCGACGGCGTCATCTGGGACGGCAAGAGTCCGAAGCAGTATGCCGGTTCCTTCAAGATCAAAGTGTAAGAGGCCATCATGAGCGCAGTCATGGACAAGGTATTGAACCAGCCGGCCGTACCGGCGGTGGAAGCGCTGCCGAAAAAGGCGGACTCGAAAGGGCACGCGGAGAAGAAGTTCGCATCGGCCGGGAACACTTTCACGCTGAAACCCTATCTGCTGGCAGCCCTGCCGCCGCTCTTTGGCATTGCGCTGCTGGTGCTGGTATGGGAAATCGTGGCAGCGAAGAGCAGCGACTTTCCGACGCCGATGGCCACGCTGCAGGAAGCGATGAATGTCTTTTCCGATCCGTTCTACCGGAAGGGACCGAACGACCAGGGCATCGGCTGGAACCTGCTGGCCTCGCTCAAGCGCGTGGCGATCGGTTTCGGCCTGGCGGCGGCGGTCGGCATTCCGCTCGGCTTCCTGATCGGCCGCTTCCGCTTCCTGTCGGGCATGTTCAGTCCCATCGTCAGCCTGCTGAAGCCGGTATCGCCGCTGGCCTGGCTGCCGATCGGCCTGCTGGTGTTCAAGGCGGCGAACCCGGCGGCGATCTGGGCGATCTTCATCTGCTCGATCTGGCCGATGATCATCAATACCGTGGTCGGCGTGCAGCGCGTGCCGCAGGATTACATGAACGTGGCCAGGGTGCTCAACCTGTCCGAATGGAAGATTCTGACGAAGATCCTGTTCCCGTCGGTGCTGCCCTACATGCTGACCGGCGTGCGGCTGGCGATCGGCACCGCGTGGCTGGTAATCGTCGCGGCCGAAATGCTGACCGGCGGCGTCGGCATCGGTTTCTGGGTGTGGGACGAGTGGAACAACCTGAACGTGCCGCACATCATCATCGCCATCGTCGTGATCGGCGTGGTCGGCCTGCTGCTGGAACAGGCGCTGGTGGCGCTGGCGAAGGCATTCACTTATGAAGACATCCGCAACTAGGACACCATCATGGACAACGCAAGCAAATTCATCGAAATCCAGCACGCGGAAATGGTGTTCCATACCAGCAAGGGCGCGTTCCATGCGCTCACGGACATCAACCTGAACGTGAAGAAGGGCGAGTTCGTCACGCTGATCGGCCATTCCGGCTGCGGCAAGTCGACGCTGCTGAACCTGATCGCCGGCCTGCTGGATGCGAGTGGCGGCACGCTGATCTGCGCCAGCCGGGAAATCGCCGGTCCCGGGCCGGAGCGCGCGGTGGTGTTCCAGAACCATTCGCTGCTGCCGTGGCTGACCTGCTACGAGAACGTGTACCTGGCGGTCGAGCGCGTGTTCGGCGCGGCGGAGCGCAAGGCGAGGCTGAAAGAGCGCACCAAGGCGGCGCTGGCGCTGGTCGGCCTGACCCACGCGGAACAGAAGCGCCCGCAAGAAATCTCGGGCGGCATGAAGCAGCGGGTCGGCATCGCGCGCGCGCTGTCGATGGAGCCGAAAGTGCTGCTGATGGACGAACCGTTCGGCGCACTCGATGCGCTGACCCGCGCCCACCTGCAGGACGAGCTGCTGAAGATCGTCGCCAAGACGCAATCGACCGTGGTGATGGTCACGCACGACGTCGACGAGGCGGTGCTGCTGTCGGACCGCATCGTAATGATGACCAACGGCCCGGCCGCCACCATCGGCGACATCGTGCAGGTGCGGCTGGCGCGCCCGCGCGACCGGGTGGCGCTTGCGAATGATCCGCTGTACATCGAATACCGCAGCGCGGTGCTTGAGTTCCTGTATCACCGCCAGGCGCAGCCGGCGGTGAAGGAAGCCGCATAACAGCACGGCAGCTGGCAGTGGCGCAGGGGCCGCCGCTAGCGCGCCACTGCGAGGTACAACAGCAGCAGGTTCACGACCAGGGACGCAACCGCGACGGTGCGCCACAGCGCCATCGGGTTGCGCGCCGCCAGCGGCGTGGGCGAACGCGCGGGCGCGCGGTTGTTCGGGCCGCGCTCCAGCGCCAGCAGGAATTCCTCGGCCGTTTCGTAACGCTGCGCCGGGTCGCGCGCCACCGCCTTCAGCAACACGTTTTCCAGCCACAGCGGGATGTCCGGCCGATATCGGCTGGGCGGCGCGGGCTCGGCGAAACGCGGGCGCTGGAACGGTTCGATCTCGCCGTAAGGGTAATGGCGCGTCAACAAGTGGTACAGCGTGACGCCGGCCGCATAGACATCGGTCTGGCGCGAGGGCGGCGCATTGTCGAACTGTTCCGGCGCGAGGAACGAAGGCGTTCCCGCCTGCGGCGCGCGCACGCCGTCCTCTTCTTCCAGCCCGGACATCGCGACGCCAAAATCGAGCAGCCGCAACTCGCCGTCGGCGCCGAGATGCACATTGGCGGGCTTGATGTCGCGGTGGATGATGTTGCGACGGTGCAGCGCGCCGACCGCGCGCACCAGCTTTTCGCCGTGCGACACCACTTCCGGCGCGGTGAAATGCAGGCCGTGGTCGAGCATCTGCTGCAGCGTCTGTCCCTCGTGCCAGGTACTCAGGTAATACAGGTAATTCCTCTGCTCCGGCATGATGACCTGCGGGAAAAAGCGCGCCACCGCGCGCCGCGACAGCCATTCCTCGTGCGCGAACGCCGCCCTCTCGTGCACATCGTCGGCGCGGTCGGGTTGCAGGGTCTTCAATACCAGCTGGCGCTGCGTGCGCGGATCGAGCACCCGGTACAGCAGGGTGGCCTGCGACTTGTGGATGACGTCCTCGACGAGGTAGCCGTCCAGCGCCTGCCCCGGCTTGAGCCGCGGCGGCACCGGCAGCTGGGTCGAGACGGACAGCGCATCGCGCAGGTCGCCCTCCGGCAGCGCATCGACGCGCAGCACGAGCGCGCTGCAGTTGTCGTTCGAACCCGCGGCCAGCGCCGCATTGACCAGGGCTTCGGCGCACATGGATGCATCGGATTGCCCCAGCACCAGCTCCGACAGGTGCCGCGTGATGTCGTATTCGGTCATGCAGGACCAGACACCGTCCGACGCGAGCAGCAGCACATCGCGCTGGCGCAGGTCGCCCATGCCGTGATCGATCGCGATGCGCGAATCGAGACCGACTGCGCGGGTGAGCACATGCTGCATCTCCGGGCGGTCCCATACATGGTCGGTCGTCAGCCGGGTCAGGCTGCCGCCGCGCAGCAGGTACAAGCGGGTGTCGCCGACATGGGAAAAGAAATAGCATTGGCCGCGCAGCACGAGCGCCGTCAGCGTGGTCGCCATGCCGGCCAGTTCCGGGCGTACCGATCCCTGCCGCTGCACCCAGCTGTTGATCGACTTGATGACCTTGTCCATCGCCTGGGTGACCGGCCAGGTATCCGGCGTCGCATAGTAGTCGGCGAGCAGCCCGCGCACCGTGTACTCGGATGCCTCGCGGCCGCCGTCGTTGCCCGACACGCCGTCGGCGATCGCCGCCACCAGCCCTTTGGTCGTCAGTTCCGGTTCATTGGGCGTCACCAGCCCGACGAAATCTTCGTTGCGTTCGCGCTGGCCGGCGCGGGAGGCGTGGCCGATGTGGACAGACAGGGGCATGATATGACCATTCAGATAAGAGCCGATCCCGGCTGGGCTCGGCTCCGGCATCCGGCGATTTTGTCGCCGGATGCGCCGATTCTACTGGCCGTACCTTACTAGATCTTTGCAGCGGTCATCGCCGCGCTGCCCCAGGTGGTCCGCCAGCGCGTCTTGACTGCGCTCAATCCGACCAGGGCGGCGGCAGCCAGCGCCGAGAACAGGGTCAGCCCGAGCTGGTAGCTGCCGGTGAGCTGTTTCGAATAGCCAAGGCTGGATGCGAGGTAGAAGCCGCCGATCCCGCCCGCCATTCCGACCAGTCCGGTCATGACGCCAATTTCCTTGCGGAATCGTTGCGGTACCAGCTGGAACACCGCACCGTTGCCGGTGCCCAGCGCCAGCATCGCCAGCACGAACACCGCGAGCGCCAGTTGAACCGACTGCAGGCCGGTGCTCGCGATGAACAGGAAGCCCGCCGCCAGCACATACGTCAGCGACAGCGCCTTGATGCCGCCGATGCGGTCGGCGACGACGCCGCCTACCGGCCGCACCAGCGAGCCGGCAAACACGCAGGCGGCGGTGAAATAGCCGGCGGTCACCGGGGACAGCCCGTACTGCGCATTGAAGTAGATGGTCAGCGACGACGCCAGGCCGGAAAAGCCGCCGAAGGTGACGCTGTAGAAGAACATGAACCACCATGCGTCCTTGTCCTTGAGCACGCGCAGGTATTCGATCATCGATTTCGGCGGTGGCGCCGAGGGCGCATCCCTGGCGAACACCAGGTATACGATGAAGGCAACGCCGAGCGGGATCAGGCACCAGCCGAACACGTTCTGCCAGCCGTAGGCCAGCGCCAGAGACGGCGCGAACAGCGCGGCGAACGCGGTGCCGGAATTGCCCGCGCCCGCAATGCCCAGCGCCGTACCCTGGTGCTCGGGCGGGTACCAGCGTGACGCCAGCGGGAGCGCGACGGCGAATGCGGCACCGGCCACGCCGAGCAGGATGCCGAGTGCGAGCATGCTTTCGTAGGTATCCAGCTTGCCGAGCCAGGCCCAGGCCAGGGTCGCAAGCACGATCAGCTGGCCGATCGCGCCCGCCTTCTTCGGCTTCAGGTGGTCCACCAGTACGCCCATCGCGATACGCAGCAGCGCGCCGGCGAGCAGCGGCGTGGCGACCATCAGGCCTTTCTGTGCGGCCGTCATGCCGAGGTCCTTCGAGATCTGGACGGCGAGCGGCCCGAGCAGCACCCAGACCATGAAGCTCAGGTCGAAATAGAAAAAGGAAGCGAGCAGCGTCGGCGTGTGCCCAGCCTTCCAAAACGACGATGTTTTCATGATGCTCCTTTGCACCGGGATTGGAATCGGAGGGCGAAATGCAATCCGCATGCCACGCGTTACTTTCTGTGCAAAAGTGCGCGGCCGCGGGGGTTTGCACCGGATGGAATGGCGGGATGCACCCGGACGGTGCGATTTCATCTTCATCGCGGTGCGATTTCGCACGAAACACACTGGCACTGCTCTTGCTAAATAGCCGACAAGAAGTTTTTTGATACGGCTTCAATGGCGAAGCCGAGTGGAGAAGGAGCTTTAATGAAGAAGCTGAAGCTAGTCATGGTCGGTAACGGGATGGCGGGTGTGCGTACGCTCGAAGAGCTGCTCAGGCTGGCGCCGGACGTCTATGAGATCACCGTATTCGGCGCCGAACCCTACGCGAACTACAACCGCATCCTGCTGTCGCCGGTACTTGCCGGCGAACAGACGATCAAGGACATCATGCTCAACGATGTCGACTGGTACGCCGAAAACAACATCACGCTTCACCTCGGCAAGAAGATCGCGAGGATCGACCGTGTCCGGCGCATGGTGATCGCCGAGGACGGCACGACGGCGGAATACGACCGCCTGCTGCTGGCGACCGGCTCGACGCCCTTCATCCTGCCGGTGCCCGGCAAGGACCTCGCCGGCGTGATTTCCTACCGCGACATCCAGGATACGAATGCGATGATAGAGGCCGCGCGGCAGCACAGGCATGCGGTCGTGATCGGCGGCGGCCTGCTCGGCCTGGAAGCGGCCAACGGCCTGAAGCTGCGCGGGATGGATGTCACCGTGGTGCACCTGCCGGCCTGGCTGATGGAACGCCAGCTCGACCCGACCGCGGCCCGGATGCTGCAGAAGTCGCTGGAAGACCGCGGCCTGAAATTCCTGCTCGATAAGAACACGAAGGAACTCGTCGGCGATGAGGACGGACGGGTAAAGGCAATCCGCTTTGCCGACGGACTGGAAGTGCCGGCGGAACTGGTGGTGATGGCTGTCGGCATCCGGCCCAATACTGCGCTCGCCGAATCCGCCGGCCTGTTCTGCAATCGCGGCATCGTGGTCAACGACACCATGCAGACTTACGATCCGCGCATCTACGCGGTCGGCGAGTGCGTGAACCATCGCGGCACCGCCTACGGCCTGGTCGCGCCGCTGTTCGAAATGGCCAAGGTCTGCGCGAATCACCTGGCCAACTTCGGCATCGGCCGTTACCAGGGATCGGTGACATCGACCAAGCTCAAGGTCACCGGCATCGACCTGTTCTCCGCCGGCGAATTCATGGGCGGCGCAGGCACCGAGGAAATCGTGCTGTCCGACCCGATCGGCGGCGTCTACAAGAAACTGGTGATCAAGGAAGACAAGCTGGTCGGCGCCTGCCTTTACGGCGACACCGTCGACGGCAGCTGGTACTTCAAGCTGCTGCGCGAAGGCCGCAACATCAGCGACATCCGCGACACGCTGATGTTCGGGGAATCGAACCCGGGGCGGCCGGGCGACTCCGGCCACGAAGGCTTCACCAGCGCCGCGGCGATGCCGGACGATGCCGAGGTATGCGGCTGCAACGGCGTGTGCAAGGGCGCCATCGTCAAGGCGATCAAGGAAAAGGGCTTGAACACGCTGGACGATGTGCGCAAGCACACCAAGGCTTCGGCCTCCTGCGGTTCCTGCACCGGCCTGGTCGAGCAGATCATCGTGGCGACCGCGGGCGGCGATTACTCCGCCTCGGGCAAGTCCAAGCCGGTGTGCGGCTGCACCGACTACAGCCACCAGGAAGTGCGCGATGCGATCAGGGTCAACAAGCTGCTCTCGATCCCGGACGTGATGAAGTTCATGGAATGGCGCACCCCCGACGGCTGCGCGACCTGCCGGCCGGCGCTCAACTATTACCTGATCTCGAGCTGGCCGCATGAAGCGAAGGATGACCCGCAATCGCGCTTCATCAACGAGCGCGCGCATGCCAACATCCAGAAGGACGGCACCTATTCGGTGATTCCGCGCATGTGGGGCGGCGAAACCAGCGCCTCCGAGCTGCGCCGCATCGCCGACGTGGTGGACAAGTTCAACATCCCGACGGTGAAGGTCACCGGCGGCCAGCGTATCGACCTGCTCGGTGTGAAGAAGGAAGACCTGCCGGCGGTGTGGAAGGAGCTGGACATGCCCTGCGGCCACGCTTATGCGAAGGCCTTGCGTACCGTGAAGACCTGCGTGGGCTCCGAATGGTGCCGCTTCGGCACCCAGGATTCCACGCTGATGGGCAAGCAGCTGGAGCAAACGCTGTGGCGCATGTATGCGCCGCACAAGGTCAAGCTGGCGGTATCCGGCTGTCCGCGCAACTGCGCCGAATCCGGCATCAAGGATGTCGGCGTGATCGGTGTCGATTCAGGCTGGGAAATCCATGTCGGCGGCAACGGCGGCATCAAGACCGAAGTCGCGCACTTCTTCGTGAAGGTGAAGACGCACGAGGAAGTGCTGGAGTATTCCGGCGCCTTCCTGCAGCTGTACCGGGAAGAAGGCTGGTACCTGGAGCGTACGGTGCATTACATCTCGCGCGTGGGACTGGATTACATCAAGAAGAGGGTGCTGGAAGACGCGGAAAACCGCAGGGCGCTCCATGAACGCCTGCTGTTCTCGCTCGACGGCGAGCCCGACCCGTGGCACGAAAAGGACAAGGCGCAGGTCGATACGCGCCAGTTCGAGCCCTTGAACGCGTGACGACGAGACTTGGGGAGACTCGGTTTTTGTTGAAAGGAACGACCATGAACCTCTACCTGTCCGCCGTCGTACTGACCATCGCCGCCACCGTGTCCATCGTCGGCAGTTGCATCCTGAACGGATCCGCGACACGGGCCGCACCGGACAACATCATCCAGCCAAAGTAAAAGGGAAGCACATGACGCAACAATGGAAAGCCATCTGCAAGGTCGCAGACATCCCCGTGCCCGGCGCACGCGTGGTCGAACGGACAGCGAAGCCTGGCGTGACTCCGCCGGATGTTGCGATCTTCCGCAACAGCGAAGACAAGGTATTCGCGCTCGTCGACCGCTGCCCGCACAAGGGCGGGCCGCTGTCGCAGGGTATCGTGTTCGGCGAACGCGTCGCCTGCCCGATCCACAACTGGAACATCGAGCTCGCCTCCGGCAGCGCGGTGGCGCCCGACGTCGGCTGCGCGCAGCGCTTCAGCGTCAAGGTGGAGGATGGCATGGTCTATCTCGACGCTGCGGAACTCAATTGCCTGGCAATCGAGGTCAAGGCTGCATGAATGCGTTACGCGAATCCAGGGCCACCTGCTGCTACTGCGGCGTCGGCTGCGGCGTCATCGTACAGAGCGACGGCGAGCGGATCACCGGCGTGCGCGGCGACCCGGAGCACCCGGCCAATTTCGGCCGGCTCTGCACCAAGGGCAGTACGCTGCACCTGACGGCCAGCCCGGTGCTGCAGCAGCAGGCGCGCGCCTTTCGTCCGGAGATGCGGCTGGCGCGCGATGGAGCACGCGAACAAGTGTCGTGGGATGCCGCGCTGGATTTCGTGGCGCAGAAGTTTGCCGCCACCATCCGCGAGCACGGGCCGGACAGCGTCGCGTTCTATCTCTCCGGCCAGCTGCTGACCGAAGACTATTACGTCTTCAACAAGCTGGCGAAAGGCCTGGTCGGCACCAACAACATCGACACCAATTCGCGGCTGTGCATGTCGAGCGCGGTCGCCGGCTACAAGCAGACGCTCGGCGCGGACGCGCCGCCGGCCTGCTACGAAGACATCGACCATGCCGACCTGATCTTCATCGCCGGTTCCAATACCGCGTACGCGCATCCCATCCTCTACCGTCGCATCGAAGAGGCGCGCCGGAAAAGGCCGGCGCCGAGGATGATCGTGGTCGATCCGCGCCGCACCGATACCGCGCGTGACGCCGACCTCCACCTGCCCATCCTGCCCGGCACCGACGTCGCGCTGTTCAACGGCCTGCTGCACATCTGCCTGTGGGAAGGCTGGATCGATGAAGCGTACATCGACGCGCATACCGAAGGCTTCGACGACCTGAAGCGCACACTGCGTGAATATACGCCGAAGCATGTGGCCGAGACCTGCGGCATACGCGAGGAAGACCTGCTGCAGGCGGCGCGCTGGTTCGGCCAGGCGAAGGCCGCGCTTTCCCTGTATTGCCAGGGGCTGAACCAGTCCGCGTGCGGCACCGACAAAAACGCGGCGCTGATCAACCTGCACCTGGCGACGGGACAGATCGGCAAGCCGGGCGCCGGCCCGTTCTCGCTGACCGGCCAGCCGAACGCGATGGGCGGGCGGGAAGTCGGCGGGCTGGCAAACCTGTTGCCGGCGCATCGCGACATGGCTAACCCGACACATCGCGCCGAAGTCGCCCGGCTGTGGGGCGTGGAGGAGATTCCCGCGGCGCCGGGCAAGACTGCGGTGGAGATGTTCGAGGCGATCCGCAGCGGGGAAATCCGGATTGTCTGGATCGCCTGCACCAACCCGGCGCAATCGCTGCCTGACCAGAAGCTGGTGCGGGAGGCGTTGCGCAAAGCCGAACTGGTGATCGTGCAGGAAGCGTACCGGACGACCGCGACCGTCGATTACGCCGACGTGCTGCTGCCCGCCACTACCTGGGGCGAGAAAGAGGGCACGGTGACCAACTCCGAGCGGCGCATCACCCGGTTCAAGCCGGTCCTGCAAAAGCCTGCCGAAACCCGGCACGACTGGGAAATCGCCGTGGACTTGGCGCGCCGGCTGGAGCGCCTGGCAGGAAGGGCGGGCAGCATCTTTCCGTACCGCAGTGTGGAGGAAATCTGGAACGAGCACCGGGAATCAACGCGCGGGCGCGATCTCGACATCACCGGCCTGTCCTACCGCATCCTGGAGGAGCGCGGCCCGCAGCAATGGCCGTATCCGGAAGGCGCAAGCGAAGGCAGGAAGCGCTTGTATGAGGGCGGCATTTTTCCTACGGCGAGCGGACGCGCGAAGTTCGCCGACACCGTCTACCGGCCGGTTGCCGAACCGGTCGATGCGCGCTTTCCGTTCCGGCTGACCACCGGACGCCTGCGCGACCAGTGGCATGGCATGAGCCGTAGCGGCACCGTGCCGCAACTATTCGCGCACGCGCCGGAACCGGCGGTCATCATGGCCAAGACCGACATGGAGCGCCGCCTGATCGGCGACGGCGACCTGGTGCACGTGACCAGCAGGCGCGGCTCGCAGATCCTGCCGGCGCGCGCGGGCGACGACATCCGCCCCGGGCAGGCCTTCATCAGCATGCACTGGGGCGAGGAATACCTGTCCGGGCGCGGCAGCGACGGCGGCGGCAGCTACGGCGTCAACATGCTGACCTCGCCGGCGTTTTGCCCCGCCTCGAAGCAGCCGGAACTCAAGCATGCGGCGGTGAAGATCCTGAAAGCGGAACTGCCGTGGCGCTCCCTGGTGTTCGGCTGGGTCGATCCGCCGCAGGCGATCGCCTTGCAGGTGTCGCTGCGGCGCTTCATGCGGCGTTTCGCGTTTGCGTCCTGCACGCTATTTGGCCGCGAACAGGCCGGCGTGCTGTTCCGCGCGGCCGACGACTATCCGGCCGACGCCGCGCTGATGCGGGAAATCGAAGCGGGTTTCGGTATCACCGGCGCCGATGTGTTGCGCTATGACGATGCGCGGCGCGGCAATTCGCGCCGCATCCTGGTGCGCGACGACAGGCTGGAGGCGGTGTCGCTTGCCGGCGATACCGCCGCCGAGCACTGGCTGAAGGCATACCTGGAAGCCGGGCAGCCGGTCGCCGCGCTCGGGCGCCTGCTGCTGATGCCCTCGGCAAAGCCGCCGCAGGGATTCAAGGCGCGCGGACGCATCGTATGCAACTGCCTGAATGTTGCGGAAAATGAAATTGACGATGCGCTCACAAGGCAGGACTGGATCAACCACGGCACGCCCGATGCCGCGCTGGCTGCGCTGCAGGGCGGGCTGAAGTGCGGCACCAGCTGCGGCTCCTGCGTGCCGGAGCTGAAGCGGCTCATTCTGACCCGCGTGCCTTCGGCGCGCGCGGCGTGAGCGGAAAACAGGCTGCAGGCCTTGTTGCAATGAAGCACGCGCCGGCGCGACCGAGGATCCGGAGTGCTGGCGCGAGTAACGGATGGATTCGATCGCACGGGACGCCCGATGGGGGCGAAGGGTTTACAATATCGATCCCTTTGTCCGTCCAACCCGCAAACGATTCCTATGGCCGTCAATCTTCCGCTTCCCATCGCCGCCAACCTGAAACCCGTCGCCGGCATCGAGCTCGGCTTTGCCGAGGCCGGCATTCGCAAGGCCAACCGCAAGGACTTGCTGGTCATGAAGCTCGCGCCGACGGCAACCGTGGCCGGCGTCTTCACGAAGAACCGTTTCTGTGCCGCGCCGGTACAGCTGTGCAAGGCCCATCTGGAAGGCGTGCGCCAGTCCGGCACCCCGATCCGCGCGCTGGTGGTCAATACCGGCAATGCGAACGCCGGCACCGGCGAGCCGGGCCTGGCGAACGCGAATGCCACCTGCGCCGCGCTGGCCGAACTGCTCGGCTGCGCGCCGGCGCAGATCCTGCCGTTCTCGACCGGCGTGATCCTCGAGCCGCTGCCGGTGGACCGCGTCAAGGCGGGGCTGCCGCAAGCGATCGCGAACCTGAAGGCGGACAACTGGTACAACGCGGCGGAAGCGATCATGACCACCGACACCCAGCCCAAGGCGGCGTCGCGCACCGTGACCATCGCCGGCAAGACCGTCACGCTGACCGGCATCAGCAAGGGCGCCGGCATGATCAAGCCCAACATGGCGACCATGCTCGGCTACCTCGCGCTGGATGCGAAGGTCGCGCAGCCGGTGCTGGACCAGCTGGTGAAGGAAGCGGCGGACAAATCCTTCAACTGCATCACGATCGACGGCGATACCTCGACCAACGATTCCTTCATGCTGATCGCGACCGGCGCCGGCGCCCTCGAAGTCAGCGACACCGGGTCGCCGGAGTATGCTGAACTGGCCGCGGCGGTGATCGAGGTGTCGCAGCAGCTGGCGCAGATGATCGTGCGCGACGGCGAAGGCGCGACCAAATTCATGACGATCACGGTGGAAGAGGGCGCCTCGGTGGAGGAGTGCCGCCGGATCGCCTACTCGATCGGCCACTCGCCGCTGGTCAAGACCGCGTTCTACGCGTCCGACCCCAACCTCGGCCGCATTCTTGCGGCAATCGGCTATGCCGGCGTGGACGACCTCGACGTCGGCAGGATCAACCTCTACCTCGATGACGTCTGGGTCGCAAAGAACGGCGGGCGCAATCCCGACTACAAGGAAGAAGACGGCCAGCGCGTGATGAAGCAGAGCGAGATCACGATCCGGGTGAAGCTCGCGCGCGGCAGCGCGGCGGCGACGGTCTGGACCTGCGACCTGTCGCATGACTACGTGAGCATCAACGCCGACTACCGTTCCTGACATGACGCAACTTGACCAATTCCTGGAGCGCGCGGAAGCGCTGCTGGCGCGCGTCGAAGCCTTCCTGCCGCACGCGCCGCAGTCGATCGACTGGAATGCGGCGCATGCGTTCCGTTGGCGCAAGCACGCCAGGGGCGGCCGCGGCTACCTGCAGCCGGTGGCGCACATCGCGCGCATCGCGTTTTCCGACCTGCATAACATCGAGCGCCAGAAGGAACAGATCGAGCAGAACACGCGGCAGTTCGTCGCCGGCCGGCCGGCCAACAATGTACTGTTGACAGGCGCGCGCGGCACCGGCAAGTCCTCGCTGATCAAGGCCTGCCTGAACCAGTTCGCGGACCAGGGACTGCGGCTGATCGAAGTCGACAAGGACGACCTGTGCGACCTGCCCGACATCGTCGACCTGGTGGCCGGACGGCCGGAACGCTTCATCCTGTTCTGCGACGATTTGTCGTTCGAGGAAGGCGAGAGCGGCTACAAGGCGCTGAAGGTGGCGCTGGACGGCGGTATCACCGCGCAGTCGGACAACGTGCTGATCTATGCGACCTCCAACCGGCGCCACCTGATGCCGGAACGCATGTCCGACAACGCCACCTATGTGCACACCGAGGACGGCGATCTGCATCCGGGCGAAACCGTGGAGGAAAAGATTTCGCTGTCGGAACGCTTCGGCCTCTGGGTGTCGTTCTATCCGTTCAAGCAGGATGACTATCTCGATATCGTCGCGCATTGGCTGCGCCATTTCGGCTGTGACGCGGCGCAGGTCGAGCAAGCGCGCGCCGACGCGCTGCGCTGGGCGCTGCAGCGCGGCTCGCGCTCCGGTCGCGTCGCCTGGCAGTTTGCAAAGGACCACGCGGGCAAGCTCCGGCAGGGGGCATAAGGTGGCGCACGCTCCTGCCGCACCCATCGACGTTGCCGTCGGCATCCTGATGAAGCCGAACGGCGACGTGCTGCTCGGCCAGCGCCCGGAGGGCAAGCCCTACGCCGGCTACTGGGAATTCCCGGGTGGCAAGGTGGAACCCGGGGAGTCCATCCTCGATGCGCTCAAGCGCGAATTCGTCGAGGAACTCGGCGTCGAGGTGCTGACGGCCGAGCCGTGGTGCGGCGTCGAGCATGTCTATCCGCATGCGCACGTGCGCCTGCATTTCTATATCAGTCGCAATTGGCGCGGCGAACCGCAGAGCCTCGAGGGACAGGCTTTCGCATGGCAGGGCAGCCTCGGCGTCGAGCCCTTGCTGCCGGCAACGATCCCGCTGATCGCGTGGCTTGACCAGCTTCGCTACCCCGCCTGACGCTTTTCCTTCGAAAGCGTATCGTTTTAAATACGGTGTACTATATTGTATACACCCGTGTGCCGGTGCGGCTTTTCGCCTGGTTTTACGGGTTTTTGAGGCATCCGACCGGTCCTTTTGTATCGAATCGTGTACACTTCGCCCGGGCTGGCTTCGGCTTATTGTCTTAAGTATTTGATTTGTAAAGACTATTCCTGCTGGCACAACGGTTGCTATCCCTTCTCCGACGCTCTTTCGCCGGCACTGCCCGCACGGCGGCAACGAGCGAAATCGAGAGGCGCAAGACGCGCACTGGACAAGGAGAGAGAGATGCTGATCGGCGTACCCAAGGAGATCAAGAACCACGAATACCGTGTCGGCCTGACGCCGGCCAGCGTGCGCGAGCTGACCGCGCGCGGCCACCAGGTCATCGTGCAGAAGAACGCCGGCAGCGCGATCGGCCTGGCCGACGAGGCGTATCTTGCTTCCGGCGCCGAACTGGTCGACACCGCGCAGGAAATCTTCGCCCGCGCGCAAATGATCGTAAAGGTCAAGGAACCGCAGCCGCAGGAATGCGCGATGCTGCGCGAAGGCCAGATCCTCTACACCTACCTGCACCTTGCTCCCGATCCGGCGCAAACCGCGGCGCTGGTACAGTCCGGCGCGACCTGCATCGCGTATGAAACGATTACCGGCCCGGGCGGCGGCCTGCCGCTGCTGGCGCCGATGAGCGAAGTTGCCGGCCGCATGGCGATCCAGGCCGGCGCTGCGCACCTGGAAAAATCCCGCGGCGGCATGGGCTTGCTGCTGGGCGGCGTGCCTGGCGTGGAAGCCGGCCATGTGGTGATCATCGGCGCCGGCGTGGTCGGCACCAATGCGCTGCAGATGGCCGTCGGCGTCGGCGCACGGGTGACGGTGCTGGACAAGAATGTCGACCGTCTGCGCCAGCTCGACCTGGTGTTCGGCAACCGCATCAGCACCCTGTATTCCAGCGCCCAGTCGCTCGAGGAGGCGGTGCTTTCCGCGGACCTCGTCGTCGGCGGCGTGCTGGTGCCGGGGGCCGCCGCGCCCAAGCTGGTGACGCGGGACATGATTTCCCGCATGAAGAAAGGGGCGGTCGTAGTCGACGTCGCGATCGACCAGGGCGGCTGCTTCGAGACCTCGCGCCCGACCACCCATGCGGAGCCGACCTTCGTCGTCGACGGCGTGGTGCATTACTGCGTCGCCAATATGCCGGGCGCTGTCGCCCGCACCTCGACCTTCGCACTGAACAACGCCACCATCGGTCATGCGCTGGCGCTCGCCGACAAGGGCTCGCGACAGGCGCTCAAGGACAATCCGCACCTGAAGAACGGCCTCAATGTCTGCGGCGGAAAGGTGACCTACGAAGCGGTCGCGCGTGACCTCGGCTACGACTACGTGGCGCCCGAGGCCTTGCTGAGCTGAATTTCCTGCGGCCGCCCGCCAGTGGCCGCATATCCCGTTTATCCAAAAGAACCCGCGCCGCCGGCGGCGCTTCGTACCTGAAAGGGCATCGTCTTGAAAATCGTCGTATTGGGCAGTGGTGTGATCGGCACCGCCTCCGCGTATTACCTGGCACAGGAAGGCCATGAAGTCACCGTAGTCGACCGTCAGCCCGGCGCCGGCCTCGAAACCAGCTATGCGAACGCCGGCGAGGTATCTCCCGGCTATTCCGCACCCTGGGCCGCGCCCGGCATTCCGGTCAAGGCGCTGAAATGGCTGCTGATGCGCCACAGCCCGCTGGTGATCCGCCCGAGCGTCGACGCCGACATGTGGCGCTGGGTATTCCAGATGCTGATGAACTGCACCGCGGCGCGCTACGAGACCAACAAGGGGCGCATGGTGCGCCTGGCCGAGTACAGCCGCGACTGCCTGATCGCGCTGCGCGAGCGCACCGGCATCAGCTATGACCACCGCACCCAGGGCACGCTGCAGCTGTTCCGCACGCAAAAGCAGCTCGATGCGGCCGCCAGCGACATCGCCGTGCTGCAGCGCTACGGCGTGCCGTATGAGGTGCTCGATCCGGCCGGCTGCATCCGCGTCGAACCGGCGCTTGCGCATGTGCGCGGCAAGTTTGTCGGCGCCTTGCGCCTGCCCGGCGACGAGACCGGCGACTGCTTCAAGTTTACGCAGCAACTGGCGGCGATGGCGGAGCAGGCCGGCGTCGTGTTCAAGCACGGTACCGCGATCGAACGCCTGGTGGCCGACGAGCGCAAGATCGTCGCGGTGCGGACCTCCGCCGGCGACCTGAAGGCTGATGCCTATGTGCTTGCGCTCGGCAGCTACTCGCCGCTGCTGGCGAAGCAGATCGGCATCCGCATCCCGGTCTACCCGATCAAGGGTTACTCGATCACCGTGCCGATCCATGACGCGGCCTATGCCCCGGAGTCGACCGTGATGGACGAG